>Ga0209489_104215_pt1 | contig 26734 bp, 9 predicted proteins | sample SiratrowhiteBW_FD_187527 | JGI IMG/M metagenome (GOLD analysis project Ga0209489, IMG submission 187527) | Root nodule microbial communities of legume samples collected from California, USA - Siratro white BW (SPAdes) (version 2) | ecosystem: Host-associated > Plants > Roots > Nodule | place: USA... | reverse complement strand
GTTTTCTATCTTGATCAGTAGTTTTAATTTTCTGTCATGAATAGTTGTATTTTGGATTATGGTGGGGTGTTAGAAATAATCCAAATTAATAGTGCCTATAAATAGACAATTCTTTGTATTGTTTAAAAAAGAGAAATCAATAATAGAACAGATTCTCTCTCTTCTCATTTTCTCATATCTCTCTCTGTGAGTTCCATCTTTTGTGTGTTTGCTCTAACAGAGTGAAGGTCAAAAAATATCTTGGGTCAAATGGGACAAAATTTGTCAACCCAAGAAGGAAGAAGGAAAGGGGATTGGTCATTAAAGATATAGAGCAATTCAATAGGACGTTGTTAGCTAATTGGAAATGGAGACTTGATAAGAGACTATAGGGATGTGGAAGGAGGTGTTAGAATTATATATGATTATGAGAGAACAATGCCACATAATTTAGGTGATAAAAAAATTGTTTTGGTGGTGGAGAGACCTTTGTATAGTGTGTGGTCATGATAATCAACAAAATTAGTTTGATAGTAAAATAAGATGGGAGCTAGGTGATGGTAATGGAGTGCGATTTTCAGAGGACAAGTGGGTAGCGAGTGAAACTCTTCAACAGAAGTTCCCTAGGTTGGTCCTTATATTACTATGTAAAGAGTCTAGTGGGGGAAGTGGGATAGTGGAACAATGACTCATGGCAATGAAATCTAAGTTGGAGAAGGCAAAGACTAGAATGAGAGTCTGAAAAGGAAGAGAAACTATTAACAATGATTAATTAGGTCCAGTGGAAAAGAAGGAAGGGAGATGCTTGGGTATGTACTGCTGATAAAACGGGAGTGTACTCGTTGAGGTCAGGATACAATGTATTACAAAATCTAGACACTAATTAAAGGCAGACTTAGTTTAACCAAATGTGGGATCTAAAAGTCCAACTATCAGCAAAACTCCTCACTTGGAGGGTCTTCTTGGACAGACTGCCCACTAAAGAGAATTTGGTAAGAAGAAAAGTTCTTTTAAGTAGTGTGCAGTTCCTTTATGCCACATCCAGATAGAAACTAGTGTCCACCTATTTATTAAATGTAAAGTAGTACAAAAGATGGGGGACAAATGTGATATATGGATGACGATAAATAATGTTAGAAATAATATCATCATTAATCATTTTCAGATTTTATATAATTGATCTCGGTAAACACTGATCTGAGAAATTTGAAATCACAAAAACAAAATAATCTTTATTGATGAGATTTTTTGTTTAGTACAACTTAAGAGATGGGTGTAGATGAAACATAAAATATCTAGGTTAATTTTCCTTATTCCAACAGGTACTATTGCACTCGACAATGCATTAATATGTTAACAAAGAAGGATGTCTTGGGTTAAATAAGTGTAGGAGTGAGTGAAAAGAGTCTAAAACCAAACCCATGTGGCTAAATGAGTACACGACATAAGAAGGGTGACATATGGACTGTGTATGTACTTGTCATGGTACTTGTTAGATATCTGAGTGTGAGTCTAAGTTTTACGTTGAATAAAAATAAGAAAGTTGAGTAAAATATAAAAAAAAACACACAAACTTAATGTTTTAAAGTTTTTGGTTAAAAATTGTGCATTCTCTTATTTAATATTTTCTCGAGGCAAAGGTACTGGATCTGTTTTGGAATAGAGGTTGTTGCTGGAAAGGCAACAAAAAGAACAACTTAAAGCAGCACACGTAAGATGAAGGAAGGAAGTTGGAAGGACTACGGATAAAAGCTGGGAGGCACACAGTACATAAACACTTTGCTAAGAAAACAAGCTTATCATAATAAAAGAAAATTATGAGATAAACTACTATTGTGAAATTTTTGTCCTTTTAGTTTTGTTTGAATGTGTTACTGTTTTAGTCAGTCTTACTGATGTAACTGGACAATGTGTGGCAGAATTAATTAAAAGATCTCGCAAACATTTTGTAAATGAATTAACAGTAACTTTTGAATCAATTTAGTTCAGCTCTTGACAAATGCTATATCCATCGAAAGTAAATTATATGAATAGACAAATGAGAGTTAAAATAGATAAGATAGACAAGAGGAAGAGAAAAAAAAAATACTAAAAAGTTATATCGATTCATTTTTACAATATTGTTACAATAGATGATTAGTCACTGTGGTTAAATAAATATACTAATTTCCAAGTTTTATAAAACTCAAGATTTATTATACTATCTATTGAAACCTTGTCACAATAACACCTTGTAAAACTTTCATCAAGAACAATAATATAAAAAAATACAAAGAAAATCTCATCGAGAATTTTTAGTTCAAAATGGTAAAAGAAAAGGAGCAATGATTTTAATATCATATTACATTCTTAAATTAATAATTCTTTATGAATAGCTCTAATAAAATAATTTTGAAAACGCAAATTTCTTCAAAATTTCATGTAACTTTTAATTTAATTTGTATTTAAAAAGTAAAAATCTTAATTTCGTAAGTCTGACAATTTTAACCAACTAAAAACTCTTTTAATCAGCTAAAGCAAATATTTATGAAGTTTCACAACTTCTAAGTCGACTAAAACCATATTTTAGTTGGCTAAAACCACTTAAATATTGAATTTAGTTATTTTTTACTTTATTAAAAATATGTTTTAATCACTTAAATAGAACTAACTTCAATTTTTAAAATGTTTAAGTATATTAGTTGAAGATTCAATAAACTAAAGGATTAGCCTGAAGACCTAGCAAGTTTATGAACATTTTAATTTATTAAAACAATTTTTAATTAATTAAAAAATTTAACATTTCAAAGAAAGTCCTTAGTATTTCTAAAATTGACTTTTACAAAAAAAAGAATAAAGATTAATGAAAGTTACAATACATTAAACGTCAAAATTACAAGTTAAATATTGACAAAACTTCACAATCAACTTTTCATTACATCTAATCCAAATGGGCGAAAACATCATACTAAATAAAGAATTAGGAAAAAAAAAGAAGGAAGAAACATAATTTTTTATAATTAAAATGATAATGAATACATTGAAGTGCGTGAAAGTTGAGAAATTTTAATCAACTAAAGGATATTTTAATCAACTAACTGTAAAAAACAAAAGGAAAACCAATTATAAAGATTTTAGTAGATTAAAACATGAATTAATTCACAAAAATAATAAATTTGACTAAAATTTATAACAAAATTTTGATGGATTAAACTGACTTCTTAGTCCATTAAAATCACTAAAACTTACATCTTAATTGATTTTAGCCGATTAAAAGTTCTTTTTAAGTAATTAAAATTATTCTTTAATCATAATAGACAAGAAAATGAATTTCAAAAAAGAGTTTGATATATGTGCAATTAAGGATGTATTTCAATACATAGATTTTTATACTAATTAATCCCAATATATAATCTAGTTGTTTTTTACATTGTAAACTAATCAATAATTGTTACATGTATTCTCACTGCAGCTCTATCATCATATAGTTTCGACTATCACCCAAGAAAAATTCAAGAAATGTTCTATAATTCAAATCAAGCTTCTCTGAACCTTTTTGCTGGTATTGCAGCTGAAGCTCTTGTATACGGTGAGGCAGAGGGTGGAGAAAATGATGAAAATTTATTTAAAGGCACCTGTCTTCTACTTGATCTTCCATTGTCACAACAGCTGTGTGGTGCAGGATTCTGAATATGGATCTGACATGAACCTTTGTATATGCCATATAGCATATTATGCAGATGGTCCACGGATATCAGTAGAGACAAAGTCAATCTTCAGAACTGTAGCTTATTTCAAGAATAATTCTGAGCAAGATTGTGTATTTTTTACCTGCCTTATTATCCTGCTAAATTAATCTCTTGAATCTTAGAAGATGGTTTGTGAATAAAGTTTGTATTAAATATTTCTAAAAATCTAATTTTCTATATAACTCGGTTTTAATTTTGTACCACTACTGATTTGAACTCGGGCACCTCCTCCTGTATGAATTAATGTCACACCATATCACTTTGAAAAGTAAAGTATCGTACATAGATCCTATATAGGGTTAGATAGAAAAATACCATCATTTAATATTAAAATAAATTATTATTTTATTATTGTATATTATTTTATTAAAAAATTAAGTGTTAAATAAAAATAATTAATGAACAGTAATATTAAAGTAGAATTAGAATTTTATCTATAATAAATTGTATTTTAATTTGGTATTTCACTTGGACCACCATCCAAAAATAATAATGTGGAATGAGGGTTAAATCCTATTATTTATTGTTTTCCTTAGTTTTTCATTCCCCATGGTATAAGTATAAACTGTTGGAGGTAATGTGGTAAATGTATACACTAGGTATATAAAAGTTTAGTCTTTTCTCTCAATTTTTTATTGTTTCAAGGTTTCTCTCTATAAATATTTATTCATAAGGTGAATTAAATTAGTATGCCTCAAGAGTTGATTTTGGATTTAAGGCTTCAGCAAGTTTCTCTAATTTTAGGTTTAACCTGCCATCCAAAAATCTCATCCAAAAGAAAATCACACTATAACATTACATTGTAACAGTGTCTCCTCTTCTCCTCTTTTTATTGTAGGTTGTCAGTTTCGATTACTACAAAAGATAGCAGTGGAAGCTATTATTATCCTGTGTTAAGTAAAATCAATTTAATTTTTCATCTGTAGATAATTGATTATCACTATCATTATTTAGTTTATCTGAGACTTTCTGAAATTAAATATATATGAATGGTTAAACAAGTACTCAATATTCTTAGGATAGAAATTTTGATATTTTATTATTAAATGAGATTATATTTAATTTAACTTCGTAAAATCAACTTGGAAAATGAAATTTGCATTTTAATTATGTATTTTGATTTAAATATATTCTTGGTCCACCTCATGTTTAACACACATCTGGACAGAAATACTGTTTTAATAGTATCAAACTGAGAAGAAGAGAACAATTTCCTCTACAGGTGACAAAACCTTCAAATCGAAGAGCCTGAGAAGGCATCCAACAGTAAACTAACCTCTTAAAAGGAGTTCCTCTTTTTCTCTTCATTCATTGTGGTTTTGGCTTTCCTCGGAGAAGAAATGGATGTCATAGATAACAAAAAGTTGGCAATAGTCCTATTTATATTGCATGTTCTCTTATCAGCTTTCATGTTCACTCTTTACATGCAACCAGAGCCCCCTGAGGTAGTTTTATGTTTAGGTATCATCCCTTTCTTTGTCTTGCTTTATGCTGCCTTCGCTTGGCGACCTAGTAGTGACATGCAAAGGGCTAGTTGTGACCATTTGAAAGCGAAAAGGTGTTGATCAACAACATTTTGAGAAAACTGCCTACTTTCAGCTGTAAGTTTCTGCCTTTATCTTTTTGTTTTATTCTATCTCCAAGTAGATGAAATATGTTAACGTTGAGAGATTTGCGGGTAGATGACATAAGAGAGCTTTGTAGCTAATTTAAATAATGTAAGGAACAATTTACTTGTGTTTTTGTTTTCTTGTAGTACTTATCTCTCTACAATGAACAATGTACTTGTGTTTGATTGGTTTCATTTGAGCATATTGATCATGCATATGGAGGTTACAAATTACAATTTGTTTCAAACTTCTTAATAAAGAAAGATGGTTTTTCTAGTTAGTAATTACTTATCTCATGGGACATTTTTGTTTCTTCACAACTAAATTACTATTAACTGGAGAACTGAGTGCTTGATGCAGATAGAAATACTTTGAAGGGACTGCATGTGACATTGTCTCAATTAGAAATCAAAAGGGTGAGGGTTTGAGAGATCTGTATGTACTCTAAGAGTGAAATGAGAGCAATTAAGAGTGAAATTAATTTATATAGTTTTAATTTAATCTAAGGCTTAAGCCAGTTATCCTATCCATTTGGTAAGTTTTAATGTAGTATCTTAGGATACACATTAGGGGTCATGTAAAAAAAATTTTGCGGCTGTCTTTTTGTTTTCGTAGTTGGTAACTTTTACTATAATTTCAGAACTTGTGCAAGTCATGAACTGAATTCCATTCTTCCAGAAGCTGTATTTTTTGAAAGTGTTGATGCTTTACTTCTTGACTAGCACCGTCATGTCCTTCTTTAGGATGCTGCATAAGGGTGTGTTTATAGCAGCAGCTTCTCTTTAAAGATGCACTAATTTGGATCTACCATGTTGTTATCTTGTGACAAAATGTAAAGATGAAAAGAATACAAAGAAAAAGTATATTTGTTTTTTTCCTAATGTCTAATGCTGATATTGTATAGGGTTTTTCTTTTTTTTAACAACCACGAATAAAATAAATTGGAACATTTAAGGGGTGTTCCAACCCTATTACATACAAAATTAAAGAAACCTAACAATACCCTCATTACAACCTACCATAGAAATAATTACCTAAAGCAATAAAAATACAAAACCCTTACACTTTAACCAACATCAACGAGGCAAAGCATACATGTTCAGTAAATGAAAAGATAAAACCCAAATACAATACTTCCGTAGCAATAATTTCAGACTACAGCCTATATATACATCTCCAGGTATATTCAAAATACCTCTATACAAAAATGCCTTGTTGATATTGTATAAGTAGTTCTGGGATTAGGAGATGTCAACTTTTTGTTAGATTTTTTCACAAGAGAGACACTCAGGAGATTCATCACTAATAATGAATTGTTTATATAAGATAGTATGATATCATTCTGAATCTAAAACTTTAAGGATCAGTGTTTTTGGATTTTTTTTTTCTTTTGTGTGTAATCCAAAACATTATCTCACTCATATTGAGATTGATTCAGAAAAAGAAAACATTGGTGCAATGATTTTATTTTAGTTAAGTCCTCATGTGAAATTCTTGTTCATATCGTTACTGTTGTTGCCATTTGCTTTTTCGGAAAGAACTGGTACACATGATGATTTCTTTCTTGGGTAAGGGAAGAGGAGCAAATCACATAAAGTTTACAAATCACATAAATTTTACAAAGGATGATATCAAAATTTGCTATATCCATGGAAAGTACATGACATGAATAGACAAATGAGAGGTAATAGATAAGAGGAAGAGAGAAAAAAAATACTAAAAATTTATATTGATTCATTTTTATAATACTGTTACAATATTTTATTAGTCACTGTGGTTAAATAAATATACTTATTTCCAAGATTTATAAGACTATAGAAAATTCATACGCTACCGCAAGATCTATTACATATCTTATCAAACCTTATTACAAGAATACCTTGTAAAACTTTGATCAAGAACAATAATATAAAAGAATAAAAAAAATATCATCTAGAATTTTTAGTTCAAAATGGTAAAAGAAAAGGAGCAGTGATTTTAATATTAAATTATATCCTTAATTTAATAATTCTGGATGAATAGCTCCAATAAAATGTTTTTTAAAACGCAAATGTTTTCAAAATTTCATGTAACTTTTAATTTAATTTGTATTTAAAAAATTAAAAATCTTAATTTCGTAAGTCTGACAATTGTAACCAACTGAAAACTCTTTTCATCAGCTCAACCAAATATTTATGAAGATTGACGACTTTTAAGTCGACTAAAACCATATTTTAGTTGGCCACTTAGAGATTGAATTTTAGTTATTTTACTTTATTAAAAATATGTTTTGATCAGTTAAATAGAACTGACTTCAATAATTTGAAAAGGACTTCTATAAAAAGGAATAAAAATTAATGAATGAAAATTTACTTACAATACATTAAATAAATGTCAAAATTACAAGTTAAATATTGAGAAAACTTCAAAATCAACTTTTTCATCACATCTAATCCAAATAGTCAAAAGCATCAAATTAAATAAAGAATTAAGAATAGGAGAAAAAAGAAGCGTTTTATTGATAATTAAAATGACAATGAATACATTGATTAAGACAAAACAACCAAACATATGAACAGAGTCAAATACATTTAAAGAACAAAGGACCACTAATAAACATACACAAGCAAACATATAGGCCTCATAGGTCAAGTGCATCTTAAGAATATGGTCCTAAATTTACTTCAATTGTTTGTAAATATTGATGAAACTGGTAACGTTGAACTTATGGTGACTCCTTTGAGATGCAATAAACTCATTCATCTTAATTTCAATGTGTGAAAGTTGAGAAATTTTAATCAATTAAAGGAGATTTTAGTCAACTAACTGTTCAAAAAGATAAAAGAAAAACCGATTAGGAGGGTTTTAATCGATGAAAACATGAATTAATCCGCTATAACAAGGAGAATAAATCTGACTGAAATTCATAACAAAATTTAATGAACTAAATTGACTTCGTAGTTCATTAAAATCACTAAAACTTACATCTTAAGTGATTTTAGCTTTCCAAAACAACACTATTATGGTTACCATTGCAATTTGCAAACCACAATTCATAACCATGGCATAAACCAACCATTATACTAATTGAAGAACTCGCATGCATACTTCAGATATTCAAGTTGCCTTATATAACAAAGATCTCCATGTAAAAAGGGACTATGAAATCCATTACATGTGTGTTGTATTGTATCCTTAAAATAAGTGAATCAGTCTTCTTTGCCCATCAGAGTGAGCAGGAACTTCTTGTACTCTTCTGAAGTTTCCTTGGCCACAACATTCTCAAGATGAACACTGTTTCTCTTGTAATACACTTCATTGATCTACTTCAGGTCCTTCTCAGCCCTTGTCACAATCACACGAGTGAGTGCTTCCTCATCAGTTCCAACACTTTCCATGGCATTTCGAAGAACCTGCATAATGGATTCAGAGTAACAATTCTTTGTATTCATATCATGTTCAAAGAAATATTCAAAAGAAATAGAACTTTTCATGTTCTTAAAGGGTCAAACTCAAACCTCTAAGAAGTGATACATCATGAACCAAACAGAAAAAAACAGAAAAAATAAAAGAACTACATCAGATTTTCACCTTTTCAAAGTACTTCTTATGATCATTGATGCAACTAATAGCTAAGTTGGCTGCCTTATGAAACTCCAAACCCTTCATCGGACAATTTCTACGAAGGGAAATAATAAAGAGAAGTATCCTTAAGCGTCTACTCTAAGAATGTAATAGAGAATAAAGTGTAGGGTGCCTAAGCCTAGAGAGGAAAAAACTATTTAAAGACAGTGTGTAAGAGAGTTATGGGCCCAAATTACAATTGAAATGTAGAACACAAAAGCCTAGAAAGAAGTCATGGGTGACATTGGTCATTCCTCTGAATGTCATGGTTGTGACATTTTGCTGATAAGAAAAATAAGCTTCAAGAGGTGGTCACAACCACACCTCTAAATGGTCATGCCTTATGAAAACTTCTATAATTTGTTTTTTCTTACTTCTTTCGAATATCTTGAGACTTGAACTTCCCTCAAAGAATCCTTGTAGCTTTTTTTAAATGGATTAAGTCCTCTTGACAACAAAATATACCTACAACAACACCATACCCAAGGATTCACCTGTATTAACAAAAATTGGGAAAAATAAAAGAAATAGTTACGAAGAGTAAGTCTTAATATGCAAAACATGTTAGTTCCTGCTTTGAATGCCAAACACATCAGACAACTTAATATCCATATGCTTAGGGCTTATTGAACACATATACTAGAAATTCTTACACTACATCCCCATACCATACGATTTAGTCATGATTTATGGACCTGTATGCATTTGCATGATAGTGTTGGGTGCAACTTTTTCTTTTTTTTTTCTGCCCTAGTGTTACTTTCATTCAATGATAATATGTACCATGAAATGAAGGTGTTTTGGCTTGTTTTCATTTTTCCCTGAGTTCATATGTCATAAAAGATCACCACCATATATTTCTATTTAGGCTTAACAAAGGTCCGTGAAAATATGTTTAGTTCCTAAAAAAATTATCAAATTTTGTTTTTGGTCCCAAATAATTTTTTTAACCTTTTCCGTACCCAGTAAGTTTTTACTCTTGTATACTGTGAGGGAGAGGGAGAGGGTGGAGAAAATGATGAAAATTTATTTAGAGGCATCTGTCTTCTTCTTGATCGTCCATTGTTACAACAGCTGTGGTTAACGGTTCTCAATATGGATTACCTCTGTACGTGTCATATAGCATATTATGGAGATGGTCCACATCTGTTACGCTCCTTGTCTACCGAAACAGACACCAATCAAGGGAAATAACTTCTGTCTCAACAAGTGACAGTTTTGTTCCGGACCTAGGGAGGCTGATCCCAACTACTCCACAATGTTAAACAAGGGATATCAGTAGAGACAAAGTCATCTTGAAAACTGTTCAGACTGAGAAGAAGAGAACAATTTTTTATACAGGTGGCAAAACCTTCAAATCGAAGAGCTTGAGAAGGCATCCAACAGTAAACTAAGCTCTTAAAAGAAGTTTCTCTCTTTCTCTTAATTCATTGTGGTTTTGGCTTTCATCAGAGAAAAAATGGATGTTGTAGATAACCAAAAGTTGGCAATAGTGCTATTTATCTTGCATATTCTCTTATCAGTTTTCATGTTCCCTCTTTACATGCAACCAGAGCCCCCTCAGGTAGTTCTATGTTTGGGTATCATCCCTTTCTTTGTCTTGATTTATGCTGCCTTCGCTTGGCGATCCAGCAGCGACATGCAAGACGCTAGTAACGACCATTTGAAAGTGAAAAGGAGTTGATGAGCAACATTTTGAGAAAACTGCCTACTTTCATCTACAAGTTTTCTTTCTCGTTTTGTTTTGTTTTATCTGCAAGTAGATGAAATCTGTTAAAGTTGAAATTTACAGGTAGATGACCTAAGATCCTGTACTGAGAGAGCTTTGTAGCTAGTTTAAATTATGTAAGGAACTTGTGTTTTTGTTTTCTTGTAATACTTATTTTTCTCCAATGAACAATGTACTTGTGTTTGATTACTTTCATTTGAGCCGATTGAACATCTGGTGGTTAGAAATTTCCATGTGTTTCAGACTTCTTAGTAGAGATAGAAATATTTGCTTAGTAGTTACTTTTCATGCGTCTTCATCCGTTTAATTGTTAGCAATATATATATATATATATATATATATATATATATATATATATATATATATATATACACACGCAGAATATAATGAGATTTCCTTCTCTTCTTTATTCTAGGAGGCACCTCTGTCCTGGAATTTTGATATCTTATTCCCATCAATAACTGTAATAGTGAAATTAAAAAAATTTATTCCTTGCTATAGGTTCTTCAGGTATTAATTCGCTATTCCTGTTTCAATTCTGGTCACTATCTCAGTAGGCACGTAATTGTCTTCTGGCCCATTTAGCTCTATGTTGATGGACGAGGAAACATAATAACTTATTGCTGAAAGTTTTGGACCCATCCCTATTCCCATTTTTTTATAAGTTTCATAATTTTTCAAGTAACACTAATGCTTAATGTAATGCAACCAACTAACCAATGGTTGAGGTATTGGATGGTACTTTTTGCTGGTATTGCAGCTTAAGCTCTTGTATACGGTGAGGCAGAGGATGGAGAAAATGATGAAAATTTATTTAGAGACATCTGTCTTCTTTTTGATCCTCCATTGCCACAACAGCTGTGATGCAGGGTTCTTAATATATAGCATATTATGCAGATGGTCCACGCCTTGTCCACCGAAACAGACACCAATCAAGGAAATAATTTCTGTCTCAATAAGTAACCGTTTTGTTCCTAACCATGGAGGCTTATCCCAACTACAATCTTAAATAAGGGATATTAGTAGAGACAAAGTCATCTCCAGAACTGTAGCTTATTTCCAGAATAATTCTGAGTCTGCATTAATCACATGAGTCTATTCACTGGAGAGAACACTATTAAAGACGTTGCGTTAGTTTACAACAAATTTTTTTTAGTATATTGGTGAACGGTTTGATAAGCTTTTTTACAATATGTAACATAGTACATGTATTTTTTTAATAAATTTTTTGAATATAATAAAAACGTATTTAACGAAATATTTTAAAATTTATATACACAAGAAAAGTGTTTGTGACAACTTTGAAATATTTTGATGTAAGTACATTGTTAAAAAATAATATTTATATAAATTAAATATGAACTCTATAACTAATTTAAACAATTACTAATAATGATTTATATTTAAATAGTATAAATATTGATTAATAAATTTTGCACAATTTTGTACTAATTTATTTTTTTATATATGAATTTGAACATTTTTAATGTTTTTTAAAGATGTATAATTTCTTGTTATTGAAAAAATTTGAAAAACGAAAGCATGATTGGATAAATATATAGCTTTGTAGACAAAACTTTTAATTTAATGTTAAATAAAATAAACCACCATGCACCGTCCAAAACTTTCACACTTATAAACAAGATCAAAATCCAAAATCTAAAGTCATAAAAATAAATTAAATGAGATTATTTCTTATATATATTTATCTTGATAATAAAATTACCAAAATCTCTTAGTCTTCAACTTGGTGAAAGAAGAGAATAATCAGGTGATAACGATGTCAAACAAAACTAGAAATAAGAAGGAAGAAAAAGAAAATAAGATAAAGAAAATAATAAAAAAAGAGAAGAAGAAGTAAATGGTGAGACAAAGCGAGAAGAAATAAAGAAAAAGAAGAGAAAATCAAGAAAGCAGAGGTGATTTCCTTGAGAGAAAAGTACTCTTATATACCCTTTTATAAAATTTTGGAATTGAGTTAATTTTATTATTTAAATATTATCATAAAATATGGTGTTATGAACATATTTATAAAGAATAAATGAAAAACACAATACGGTCTTCTCAAAATAATAATTTATCTATAATAAATTGTATTTTAATTTAATATTTTACTTGGACCACCATTGAAAGATAATAATTTAGAATGAGGGGTTAAATCTTATTATTTATTGTTTTCCTTCATTTTTTATTACTCATGGTATAAGTATAAACTGTTTGAGATAATGTGGTAAATGTATACACTTGGGTATATAAAAGTTTAGTCTTTTCTCCCAATTTTGGATTGTTTCAAGGTTTTTTTCTATAAATATTTATTTATAAGGTGAATTAAATTAGTATGTCTCAAGAATTAATTTTGAATTTAAGGCTTTACCAAGTTTCTAATTTTAGGTTTAACTTGCCATCCAAAAATCTCATTCAAAAGAAAATCATACTATAACATTACATGTAACAGTGAGCCAGTTTGGATTACTACAAAAGATAGCAGTGGAAGCTGTGTTAAGTAAAAACAATTTAATTTTTCATATGTACATAATTGAGTATCACTATCATTACCTAGTTTATGTGAGACTTTCTGAAATTAAATATATATGAACGATTAAACATGTACTCGATATTGTTAGGATAGAACTTTTAATATGATTTTGATATTTTATTATTAAATGATATTATATTTAATTTAACTTCGTAAAATCAATTTGGAAAATGAAATTTGCATTTTAATTATGTATTTTGATTTAATATATTCTTGGTCCACCTCATATGTTTAACACACATCTAGACAGAAATACATGTCTTAATAGTATCAGACTGAGAAGAAGAGAACAATTTCCTCTATAAGTGACAAAACCTTCAAATCGAAGAGCCTGAGAAGGCATCCAACAGTAAACTAAGCTCTTAAAAAGGAGTTCCTCTCTTCTCTTCATTCGTTGTGGTTTTGGCTTTCCTAAGAGAAGAAATGAATGTCATAGATAACCAAAAGTTGGCAATAGCGTTATTTATCTTACATGTTCTCTTATCAGCTTTCATGTTCCCTCTTTACATGCAACCAGAGCCTCCTGAGGTAGTTCTATATTTAGGTATCATCCCTTTCTTTGTCTTGCTTTATGCTGCCTTCGCTTGGAGACCCAATAGCGACATGCAAAGCGCTAGTAGTGACCATTTAAAAATGAAAAGGTGTTGATAAGCAACATTTTGAGAAAACTGCCTACTTTCAGCTATAAGTTTCTTTCTTTCTCTTTTTGTTTTATTCTATCTGCAAGTAGATCAAATCTGTTAAAGTTGAGATTTGCGGGTAAATCACATAAGATTTTGTAGTTAGAGAGCTTTGTAGTTAGTTTAAATTATGTAAGGAACAATGTACTTGTGTTTTTATTATTTTTAATACTTATTTATCTGCAATGAACAATGTACTTGTGTTTGATTAGTTTCATTTTAGCAGACTGAAAATGCATCTGGAAGTTACAAATTACCATTTGTTTCAGACTTCTTAGCAAAGATAGAAATATTTGCTTCGTGGTTACTTTTCATAGGTCTTCATCCGTTTAATTGTTAGCAAAATATATATATATATATATATATATATATATATATATATGCAGAATATAATGAGATTTCCTTCTCTTCTTTATTCTAGGAGCATCTCTGCCCTCGAATTTTGATATCTTATTCCCATCCATCAATAAGTATAAGTGTAATAGTGAAATTAAAAAATTGTATTCCTGGCTATAGGTTCTTCAGGTATTAATTCACTATTCCTGTTTCAATTCTGGTCACTATCTCAGTGGACACATAATGGTCACTATCTCAGTGGACACATAATTGTCTTCTGGCCCATTTAGCTCTATGTTGATGGACGAGGAAACATAATAACTCATTGCTGAAAGTTTTGGACCCATCCGCATTCCCATTTTTTTATAAGTTTCAAGTAACACTAATGCTTAATGTAATGCAACAACGGTAAAGCTTCTCTAGACCTTTTTGCTGGTATGGCAGCTTAAGCTCTTGTAAACGGTGAGGCAGAGGGTGGAGAAAATGATGAAAATTTATTTAGAGGCATCTGTCTTCTTCTTGATCCTCCATTGTCACAACAACTATGGTGCAGGGTTCTTTACCTATTGTACTTTATTAAAAATATGTTTTAATCAGTTAAATAGAACTGACTTCAATTTTTAAAATGTTTAAGTGATGTTAGTTGAAGATTTAATCAACTAAATTTTAGCTTGAAGACCTAGCAAATGAACATTTTAGTTTATTAAAACAATTTTTAATTAATTAAAAAAATTAACATTTCAAAGAAAGTCCTTAATAATTTGAAAAGGACTTCTATAAAAAGAAATAAAAATTAATGAATGAAAATTTACTTACAATACATTAAATGTCAAAATTACAAGTTAAATATTGAGAAAACTTCAAAATCAACTTTTCATCACATCTAATCCAAATAGTCAAAAGCATCAAATTAAATAAAGAATTAAGAATAGGAGAAAAAAGAAGCATTTTATGATAATTAAAATGACAATGAATACATTGATTAACGACAAAACAACCAAACATATTAACAGAGTCAAATACATTTAGACAACAAAGGACCACTAATGAACATACACAAGCAAACATATAATCCTCATGCTCATAGGTCAAGTGCATCTTAAGAATATGGTCCTAAATTTACTCCAATTGTTTGTCAATATTGATGAAACTGGGAACATTGAACTTATGGTGACTCCTTTGAGATGCAATAAACTCATTCATCTTAATTTGAATGTGTGTGAAAGTTGAGAAATTTTAATCAATTAAAGGAGATTTTAGTCAACTAACTGTTCAAAAAGATGAAAGAAAAACCGATTATGAGGGTTATAATCGATGAAAACATGAATTAATCCGCTATAACAAGGAGAATAAATTTGACTGAAATTCATAACAAAATTTAATGAACTAAATTGACTTCGTAGTTCATTAAAATCACTAAAACTTACATCTTAAGTGATTTTAGCTTTCCAAAACAACACTATTATGGTTACCACCATTGCAATTTGCAAACCACAATTCATAACCATGGCATAAACCAACCGTTATACTAATTGAAGAACTTGCATGCATACTTCAGATATTCAAGTTGCCTTATATAACAAAGATCTCCATGTAAAAAGGGACTATGAAATCCATTACATGTGTGTTGTATTGTATCCTTAAAATAAGTGAATCAGTCTTCTTTGCCCATCAGAGTGAGCAGGAACTTCTTGTACTCTCCTGAAGTTTCCTTGGCCACAACATTCTCAAGATGAACACTGTTTCTCTTGTAATACACTTCTTTGATCTCCTTCAGGTCCTTCTCAGCCCTTGTCACAATCACACGAGTGAGTGCTTCCTCATCAGTTCCAACACTTTCCATAGCATTTCGCAGAACCTGCATAATGGATTCAGAGTATAACAATTATTTGTATTCATATCATGTTCAGAGAAATATTCAAAAGAAATAGAATTTTTCATGTTCTAAAAGGGTCAAACTCAAACCTCTAAGAAGTGATACGTCATGAACCGAACAGAAAAAAACGGAAAAAATAAAAGAACTACATCAGATTTTCACCTTTTCGTAGTACTTCTTATGATCATTGATGCAACTAATAGCTAAGTTGGCTGCCTTATGAAACTCATCAGACCCTTCATAGGACAATTTCTGCAAGGGGAAAAATAGCACAAGCTAAGAAAACTAATGGCTCTTCAACTTTTTTCTGCATCAGGTCAGTACTGTCTCTCACATAATCATTCAATCATAAATTATGATGGTTAACTTTTGTAACAACTTAAAAAGTCATTTACAAGATGATTTATTGTTGGATGATAGTGCTTCTATCAGAAAAAAATTTCTTTAGAGAACCATCAAGAATGGAACAAAGTATTTATCAAAACTTAACAGTTGAGAAATAAGAGAGCAAAGAAAGAGGCTCTTCCTTGTTGTACCTTTGTAATGGCAATGCCATGATCATCCCTGTAACGGTTGAAAGTGGCCACAAGTTGGGTTTTGCTCCTAGTGGTAAGGATCCTAATAATTTCTTCATTACTTTTGTTCTTGTTTTTAATAGCCTCATGAAGTGCATCAGCTTCCGATTGTGCCAATCTTGCATTAATCTCACTGCCACCGTACCTAAATGAGCTCACCAACCCTACCAATAGCTGAAACAAATTGACCAAACCCTAATTAGATCAAGAATAAATACCCTCAACCATTCTCACTAGTTGACTTCTTTCTCTTCAAATGCAAAATAGGTAAACAAATTACAAAATTTAACAGGACAAAATTACTTCCAGTTCCTTAAATACTTTGGCTGCAACTTTCCAATTAAAATCAGTTTCATTTAGTTAATCACAGAGTTATTCATCAAAAGTCAACCTAAATTATGGTGCTACAACTCAATTAAGATGGAAGAATAACATTAAGAAACTCAATCTAAGTTTTGTCCAATTATACAAATGACATGCCTGGCGAAGATGGCCAGTGGTATTAGCAGCCACATCTTCCTCCATGGACCGTTTGAACCTGTTGTGGTAGGCACGCCTCACAGCAAAAAGCTCTTCAGGTGAAAGGACACAGGAAATTTCCACAATCACTTGGAAGCTTTTTTCATCCCTCTTAAGGGCTATATTGGCCAACAAAGCCTCACGTTCTGCAGGTTCCAATATCCAACGGTACATTGCTCTCTGTTTGGTACAAAAAACCCCACACAACACCACAATACTTATAAATTCATCACTGCATAATCATCTACAACATAAGCAGCAAATAAATTTCATCAGAAATATTTTTCTAAAATTATCAATGCCAATTTTGTGTACCTCCAAGTCACCAGAGAGCTCAGACTCAAGGCGTTTGATGAGATCCTCTTGGAAGAGATTCTGGTATGCTTCTCTGATTTGGGTCCTCTGTGTAGCATTTCTGTGGCCTAGTATTGATATAATGGCTTTTCCATCAGCTCCCCAACCTACAAAGTTTTCGGAACCCATTAGTTTAATCTTATTTTTGTATAAATCACAATTTTGAAAAATCTGACATACTCATCAGCTATTCTAAGTTCCTAACAAATCATTGGAAATTTGATCATGGACTTTGAATAACAAAATTTGTGATTAAATAAATTTTTGAAAAGGAAGTGAAAAAATTGGATCATGTTATAGTATGTCACCTTTGACAGCTTTCCGGAGAGATTCTGCATCTTCCACAGGAGAGTGGTTGGGAGGAGCAACCAATGTAGCCATGCTTCAATTGTTTATGTTTACTCTATGTTTCTGGCTAGTGAAATATACACAGAGGTGCGAGTTATATATATATATATATATATATATATATATATATATATATATATATATATATATATATATATATTAGCTTCTGTGATCACAATGTCCTGTTTTGATTTTCATAACCACTCTCCACAAAGAAAAATTAAATAATGTTATGCTAATTAAAGAAGTTACGTAATATATTTAATTCTATAATTTTAATTAAATATATTTTTAGGACCAAGACTAAAAGAATTGTTGAAAATAACGTCTCAGTTAACTGGAAAGTGTTTTTCAATTTTTTATTGACATCAGAAAATAAGGTAAAAAGAAAAGGTAAAACTTATTTATATCTGAATCCATTAATTTTTTTATCTTGTTGGCTATAATTGAATTTAGAAGGAATACCTTCTTTTTATGGCTGGGTTATGTAAATGGTATTTTTTAACTAATGTCAAGGGTACTTAAAAGTATTAGTTTTTTATTATTAAAAACCATGGTTAGAATATTTAAAGTATCAATATATAAATAACTTTTTGAATAAAAATTATGGTTTCTAAGTACCTGTTTCATCTGATAGTAAATATTTACTACTTCAATTTCTTTATATTTATTTATTTAATGAGATAATTAATATTCTTTTATATTATTTTTTAACCTCCCAGCATTAAAAGTATACTTTTTTAATTATTGATAAGTGTATAAAATATATGATGAGCATAAACAGAAAGAACAAAGAAAGTTCATAAGATGTTCACCTTTTCTTAGGGTCATTGTGCAACAAATGGCTAAATTGGCTGCCTTATGAAACACATTAGACCTTTAATGGGACAATATCTGCAAAAGAAGAAAGAAGTTGAGAAAAGTAATTGGACCCTTTTAACTTCTTCACTGCTTTAATTCTTCTTTGGATTGCATATTGTGCAATATTTAATTAATTTCACTGATTTTCTTCACCAATATGCATATTGTGCAATATTACCCTTTAAGCATTTCCACTAATTGACTTCTCTGTCTTCAAATGTCATAGGTGGTGTAAACAAATTACAGAATTCTTAATTAATGTTTAGAATTATAGGACTTAGGATTTAGAATTTTTACAATATATTGTCTAGAGTATTTGCAAAAATTAATCATAAATATTTTTAAATAAAGTTTTTAAAATTTCAAAGATTAAAAAAATATAATTTAATTTTATAAAATTAACTTATAAGATAATATTTATATTTACCTGTATACTATAAGTTAACTTTATTTCAATTGATTTGAGATTTCTAATCTTCTTAAAAATTATTTTAAATTTTTGTAAATATAGATAATAAAATCACTTTAAATTTATATATTTTGAATTTTGAATTTTCAGACGTAAAAAAATTACTTTTAGGCTAAATTAATGTAGCATGGTTGAAAAATAAATACATCTCTTAAGAATTTCAATGATAAAATTTCTATTACACTCTAAAAGACCTTCAATATGTTATCAAAAAGTCCGTTTGGCAGAACTACAAAATTTAACTCATTTTTAAATACAGAAAAGAATACCATGAACGCACTTCTAACATATTTTTTATTAATTGAAACTTATTGCAAATAAAAAAAAATCTCATCTTAATGATTTTCTTTTTTCATACAAATTTTATAGTTATCAATAAAAATAATGTGTTATAAAATAAATGTATTAGAGAGTATTCTCAATTGCCACTCTGGTAAGTTGTTAATCTCAGAAATTAAAACTTTGAAAAAATCAAGAATACTGATTGGAGACGAATCAGTGACGTGCCAGTGTCTTAAGAAAGATAACTTACAAAATTAATATTTTGAGGAACATTCTAGAGAAACTTTTTCCTTTTCTCACCGAAATTATCTACATGAAAGAATTACGATTTAAATGTAAAAAGTTGAATATAATTCTGTATTCAATTTTTAGTGTTGTTATTTAAAAATATTAATTTTAATATTTTAAATATACTAAAAATTTTAATATATCAAAATTAATATATTCTAAAACAATGTGATTATTGTTACTTAAAGAGCGCGCACACACACACACATATATATATATATATATATATATATATATATATATATATATATAAATTGCACTCAATTTTAATTTAATTTTGTACGTCGTTGTCTTTTTCTTTTTGGTTACAACCTGAAATATAGGAATATTAGAATGATAAATTTTAGGTAGCTGATCCAGCCGACCTAATTTGCCAACCACTCTATAGGTTTTGTACATTAAATTTTAGAAAAAACTAAAAGGCTAATAAATTTATTTTTGTTAACAGTGAAAAGCTGATTTTGTTTTTCTTTCCAGAGTTATTTCATCTAGTTTTCTCTTCTATACCATATAAAATGTGTTTTAATTATTTTTACCTATGCAATAAGTTAGGTGTCACCATATTTTAATTATTTGGAATATGACTAATTTTAAAAATTAAACTATTTAACTCAGATCTATATTTAACGCTTCCTTAATAAATAAAGAACACAATACAACAAGAAAACAATAATTATCATGAAATGAATAATAAAAAGATTATTAGAGACTTTGAAGAAAATATTAAAAACAGTTATCTTTTCAGTACGGAAAATTCTAATTTATATAAAGAAAATAAATATTTTTTTATAATTTGTAGAAATTAATATATTTCTTTGGTTATTTTAAATTAAGGATAAATAGGATTACAATTTTTGCATTAAAGAATAAAGTACGAAATATCTAGACATAACATAGCTTAAGCTCTCTATAGATCTATTTTTCACATTTACACTTGAAATAGTTGGTAACGCTTATTCATTAAGGCAGCGTTTGCTTCAGAAGACGGATTTGATGAAAAATTGTATGTTAATGAATAAAATATTGTTTAAAAACGGAATTACGAGAGTTTGCCAGGTGAATGAATTATGATTAATATATTAATTTATTAATATTAATATTTATATTATAATAAAATAAATATAATTAATTATATAATATATTATTATTATTATTAATAAATAATAATAAATTTAATAAAATTATAAAATTAATAAAAATAAAATATTAATAATATTAATATTAAAAACTAAAAATAATAATTATAATAATAAAAATAAATTTATAAAAATAATAATAATAATTTATTTTAATTTTAAAATAATTAATAATATTAAAATTAAAATAATAATAATTCATTAATCACATTTTAAAAAATTAATTATATTTAATTTTAAATTAATTTTATCTACTAAAAATATTTTATCAATTACATATATCACATCATTCACAAACTTTTACAAATTTTCCACTCAAATCTTATTATCTTTCTCTTAATCCAAACAACTCAACTTTCCTCACACTTTTATCTCAAATCAACTCAAATCTACCTCTCAAATTCATCTTCTAATCCAAACAAACTCTTAAAGATTGAAGAATTATCTTTATTTTCTTGCCTCAGTATCTTTAAGTTTTATCTTGAATTTTTCTTGTTTTGAGTGACGATTTTCTTTGTTTTTATCTTGATTCATCAAGTTATATGTTCATCATTTTCTAGTTTTTTTCATGTTTCTCATTTATTTGTTAATTCGTTACTTGTATGTGTAAAAAGATCTTTCCACCAATATGAGTTTTATACACATTTATGTTATTTGATCTATAATTTTCTTTCCTTTTGTGATTATAATCACGTTCCACCAAACATTTCTTTATTTTCTTACGTTTTATAATCTATTTTGTTCATTTTATCATTAGCTCAAAATATGAGGTTTTACCTATATCTACATTTTTTGTTTTTTAGAAAATTCTATGGATTGATTAGTTCCTAATCTAGATTACTGTGTACCTATCTTAGAGATATTATATTTCTATTGTTTGATTTTGGTTTTTGGACTTAGTTTAATAAATCCTAATTGCTACACTTAGATGATCTTATGATCTTATAGAAGAGCCTACCTAAACAATATAATTTAACACTTTAGTCTATGATGTACTTTGATGAATACATTTTTACTTCCATTTAAAACATTTAATTTTATTTTATTTTCTATATTTAAAATAAATCCATTGCTTTAATTAAAAATTTGATATAATCAAATTTAATTGGACTAGAACTATAATTATTCATTAAATTCATATTCTTTACTCCACTAACCTTGTTTTGATAATATCTTGGACTGTAGATATATGTGTTAGTGGCATTGGGAAGATACGATTTAAAGTTGGCAATTACTTCTTGCACCCCTCATTTGCTTTTAGCACTCCATCATATTCTTAAAATATCAGTCCTATATTGGAGATATAAAATGACTTTTAGAATTAGCTTTTCGGAATGAATTTTAAAAATATAAAAATAACTTTGGGAATTGGAATTTCAGAATAAATTTTGAAAGTATAAAAATCAATTTTGGAATACTGGTTCCAAAAGTTCAATTTTGAAATCTCTTTTTCAAAAACATGTTCTGGAAATATGTTCAGAAAACTCCATTCCAAAAAGATATTTCGGAATTACTTTTTCATAATTTAATTTTTCTTCACCACCAACTACTTCTAGAGATTGGGATTCTGGAAGATTTCCAAAATCCCCTTTTTACCATGGAAAAAAAAAACCAATAAATTAGAAAAAAAAAAACAAAGTTTACTGATGTATTATTAAAACACACTTCAATTTATGAGATAGCAATTTATTTTTTCTTATTGTCTAGATCAGCCTGTCCCTAGCAATTGTTTACAACTAGTTAAGATGTGAATTTTTTTTATGTAATAATAATTGAAAAAAATTCTAATAATTAAAAAATTAATGTAATTTTAAGTTTAATTTATATTTTTGGATTTTATTATTTTTGGTGTGAAAGAAAATATTAATATAATTAGTGATATAAGACGCAGGAAGGATTGACTGTTTATATTTGTATGTATAATATTAATAAAAATATTATTACATCTATAAAATTAAATTTACAATAATATGACTTCAATTTGCTCACTTAATGTATGTTTCTCAATATATTTGTATCATGCAGCATCATGTTAACAAATTTATTAAATTTTATTATATTGTTTACTATTACATCAAGATTCAAGCAAAATGTTGCTAAATATATATATATATATATATATATATATATATATTAAAAAAAATAACTGATATAATATCATAAACTTCACTTCACTAACAATACATCATTCTCTTTTAATATATTTACTACAAATTTTATATTTACTTTTTACAAACCATTGTATAATTAGTGTTATCACATGTATTAATAAAAAGTATATTTCCAAGTACAAATCTTGATACATATAAACTTATAAATAAAAAAATATAAAAATGAAAGTACACGAGCTTCCTTTGCATAAAGGACTCAACTGACATATCACGAAACATTGTACGGATAAATTGAAACATTGTACGGATAAATGTTAACAATTTTTGTACTTGATTTCTAGTCTAATTATATAAAAATATTTTTTAAAAGATAATTAATTTTTATGATATTTAGATATTATAATGATAGAAAAACTTTTTACTTAATTGCTTTGGAAAATATTAGACATGTAAATATTGTTAAGGAATATTTTTTTTATTATACAATTAAATAAAATATTCTAGCTATTTTGATTTTTCTTAAAAAGACTAATTTTCAATCTGAAATTTGAAGAAAAGGTTATTTTCAATATAATTCATTTATTACACATCAACTATATTAAACACAATTTTTAAAAATAAAATAATAATATTATTAAAATAAAATAATTTACATAATATTTTATTAGTAACACATTGTCTTTTATGTATTGTTATACAGTAAAACTTACTTTTGACATATTTATAACTTTTCACATATTTTGACATATTTATACAAGTGTTTCACTTGCAAATTATGAATCCAAATTTTATCTAGATCAATCTAGTAACATTTTCATGAAATATAAATGTACTTTTAAAGACACTAATACAGATATTAAGTGTAGAATATCTAGTAGCCTATAAAGGAGTATTTCAAAACACAGTTTTTAGCACAAGTAGTCTCTTTTCTATTTCATATAAGAAACATATAATTTCTTATAGTTTTAATAGTTTTAGTTTCTTGACAAAATTTTACTGTTTTAAATTAAAACTGGTTATTACTTGATAATACTTAAATAAAATAAGGTATTCTTTTTTATATTGAAATGTGGTACTTTAATATTTTTTATGATAACTAATTAATAATTAATTTAGTGATAGAAACAAGAGAGTATGGATAAAAAGAATTAAAAATAAATTAAAAAATACCTAAAAATTTAAAAACAATAAATTAAAAATTGAATTACCTATTTTAGTTTCAATTTGATGACTAGTATAAACTAAAATAATTATTTTGAAATAACTAAATTAAATAAATAAAAATGCGGACTGTTTTTAGTAAAAGTCTAAAATAAAATAAAAAGTTATTTTCTATGAATTTATATTAATTTAATTATGAACATCATATAAATACTTTGTCACAGATATACATGAAATCAGATATCCTATATTGACTTATCAGCACAAAAATTTAAGCCGGAAGTTGCTCAGTCTTTTTGCCAACTCTCCATAGACAAGTTTTAGAATTTCAATTTTAATTTTAATTAAATTTTTGAATTTTCAGTAATTATTGTCTTGGCATGTCAAACACCTCTTACTTTAAAAAGTAATTCAGAAACTCACCATAATTAATGTTGAGAAAAACTGCTATGTGTTTTTTTCATCTATTTTCTTTTTTATTGTTGTTGTTTTCTTTCTAAAAAACACTTTTATTTTCTGCTGGCAGGTGAAAACACAACTTATAAAACGACATCTCTTCAGAACAACTTCACTACTATCTTACTAACCAAAAGTACTTTAGCAGAAATTTTTTGCGCAAAAACTCTTTTTCCATTTCTAACAGAGAGCGATTCAATAGAGTTTGGGAAATCAGACAGAAATATATTTAGAGAGCAAACTCAATAAAATTCAAACATTGCAAAGACAGAAAGTACAAGTTTTATCACACGTACACTCTTATTATAAAAGTATAAGTTTTCAGTTATTTTGGATTTAGAAAACTAATTTAAATTTTGAACTTTTACGAGAAAATGTAATTTTGTAAGGTTCACTTCTAAAACATTAACAATGTCAAACATTTTTTAAGAAAAATAAAAATACGTTAAAAAGAATAATTTGTATAATCCTATAAATATTGTCAGTAATATATTTTTATCTATATATTTATTTACGTATTTTTTGTATTGAGACTTACTTTGTGTTTCATAAGATTTTACACACTATAAATTATAATTTTATCTAAATCATTCTAGTTACATTTTCATGAAATATAGATTATTTCTATAGAGATTAATATAAATTTAAGTGTAGAATATTAAGTTGAAGAATTAATTCAAGTGCATTTCAGTAATGACAAAACGTTGTGTTAATAGTCTTGTATTGTATAATATTAATAGAAATATTATTGCATCTGTAAAATTAAATTGTTACAATGATATCCGAATATAACTTGTTCATCCAATGCATGTTATCAGTATATTTATACACCTAAAGCAATGGATTTTGTTATTGTCTTTTTCATCATCATGTAGCACCATGTATCAATCAATAAATGAATAGATATGTATTGGCTAGACTTATAGGCATAAAAAATATAACGATTTAAATTATGTGATATTTAAACATGTAAAACATATAACAATTGATAATTTAATTGAGCTATTATAATATATAACTTTTCATATTTTGTACTGTATAATATTAGAAAAAACATTACTGCATGAAATTAAATCATTAAAATAATATCTGACTCAATTTATTTGTTCATACAAGACATGCTTTATAAAGTTAACCAACACGGTGGTGGTCGGTTAAGCACTGTATGTTATTGCATTGGTTGACAAAGTTAACCAACATGTCAATTCTCAGTGTCAACAGCATCATGCCTACAAATTTACTAAATTTTATTATAAGTAGAAATATAAAATGTAGGCAAAAACAATAAAGAAAATAAAATAAGTTTACTTGTATTTTCAACTGCATTACCTATGTGATATTTAAACTTGTAAATTACTTAGAAGATATCATTGTTGATAATCTTAAGAACTTGTAAATATAGTTTGATGTTTTATCTCCTATTTTGTATTTGTTTGTTTCATAGTTATGCTTATAATCTTATGAATCTAGGGATTGAAAATATAAGGGATAGAAAATTTCCAGGCTTGGCATGGTTTAATGTCTTACCCCATGTTTTCCAGACTTTATTTGATTAGGATAATTTTTATTTTCTATTCGGAGTTTTATCATTGTATGAGTGTGGGCTGATCTCGTACTAAACTGAACTTAAATGTTAATAATATCTAGCATGTGAGTTTTTTAATATGGATAGAAAAGCACTTGTAAGAATTATAAAATGATTTTTTCAGTGAATAATATTTTTTTCATGTGTATCAGCGGCTTATTTGTTTTATCCAAGTATTTTTATTGACAACGATAATTCTCTTGTATTGCAACTGGTAATATAAACTCCCTTGTCACTAAAAAAAATAATTTATTTGCAAAGTTGGTGTCTTCTCCCTTGAACAATTTCTCACCAAAATCATAAAATCACATCACAGATCTTTTGCTACTTCCAAATCTTTCTCTCACTATTTAAACTAGAACCACTGTGGTTGAATGAAGAAGATTATGCTATTACTAGAAAGACCCGATGCACATATCAGTGAACAATATTTAAATAAATAGAGTATATTTTAATTTTATAATAAATAATTTTAATTATGATATAATAATAGTTAAAATTGTTACCTTTAA
>Ga0209489_104212_pt1 | contig 26746 bp, 10 predicted proteins | sample SiratrowhiteBW_FD_187527 | JGI IMG/M metagenome (GOLD analysis project Ga0209489, IMG submission 187527) | Root nodule microbial communities of legume samples collected from California, USA - Siratro white BW (SPAdes) (version 2) | ecosystem: Host-associated > Plants > Roots > Nodule | place... | reverse complement strand
ATTATTATTATTATTATTATTATTATTATTATTATTATTATTATAATAGTTAATAATAATATTATCAATAATGTTATTACTATTAATGTTAACATTAATATTCTTATTTCTAATATTATTATTATTAATGTTATTTTTATTACCCGTATTAGTATTATTAATAATATTAGTATTTTAAATTTTATTAATTTATTATTGTTATTATGAATCTTATTAATATTGTTTTTATCAATATTATTAATATTATTCTTGATATTATTTATATTATTGTTAATATTATTATTGTCATTTTTAATGATAATAATAAGAATAATAATATTATTATTAATGATAATAATAATAAAAATAATAATATTAATAATAATAATATTATTAATAATATTAACAATCATTATCATATAGATTGTTTGACGTAGTGGTCAAAGGCCTCTTTTAACATTCAAACATTCTCGGTTTAACTCTTCCTGATTGATTCAGTTTTATTTTTGTAGAGGTTGATTCTTTGTTCTCTATGATTATGATGGTATTGGAAAACTTTTATCCGAAAACATTGTCATCTACTCTTAGATTTAAGAGAATGATTGTTTTAAATGTAACTTGAAGTGAAATAGCTTCTTTGCTATTTCTGGAGGAAAGACAACACACTCTCAGTTTTATACCATTATTAATAAGTGAGGAATCAAATTGCAACATACCTTAAGGAAGTCTTTGTGTTAAGCTTTTGAATCAAACCAAATTGATTATATAGGATGAAGCGCCAATGATGAATAAATTATGCTTTGAAGCACTTGATAGAACCTTAAGAGATATTTTGAATTGTCATCTACTCTTAGATTTAAGAGAATGATTGTTTTAAATGTAACTTCAAGTGAAATAACTTCTTTGCTACTTTCTGGAGGAAAGACAACACACTCTCAGTTTTATACCATTATTAATAAGTGAGAAATTATGTTTTGAAGCACTTGATAGAACCTTAAGAGATATTTTGAATTGTGAAAATGAAGAAATAGTTAAAAATCATTTGGTTATAAAGTTGTTGTTCTGGAAGGTAATTTTAGGCATATCTTGATGCATAAATGATGTGGTGAAGTCAATAGTAAACTATTATGATCTATGACAAAATTGCAAAGTTTTTAAACATTAATAAAACATGAGATTAAATACTGGCACATGGACTGAATTTGCCATAACTATAAAAAAATTTGGTGACTGCATTCTACGAAATTGGAGATGGAGAAATGGATTTAAATGTAAATGGTGAGGGCATTGTTCATATATCATAAGATCTCAGTTGAAAACACTACGTCACGTTTGTTGTCATATTGGTTTAGTTTGTGTATTCTCAAATTTTTGTTAAGTATGACGTCTACCACATTTTTTTAATGATGGAGCAACACTTTGTCCCATAGTTAAAGATGTAGAGGAAGTTCATGATTTTATTTTATCTTTAATAGATGGTGAGGAAAAAACATATTTGAGTTCTGATATATCTTGTGAATCAGATGAAGACTAGGAAAATCAAGGTGAATGGTTCACATCTAAATTCTTAAATGAGATTAAATGTTCAGAAATATCAAATCATCAAATCAAGTTGGAAGTGGGTATACCTATTATGGTTTTGAAAAATATTAATCATGCAAATAATATTTGCTTGCAAGTTAATGATTTAACCTTAATAAGGTAGTATTAATTTAAAATTTAAAATTTAGCATTTTATTGTTTGATGTTGCTAAATATCTAGATAAAATTCATCAACTATAGTCAATCTTTTAAATATCTAGATAAAATTCATCAACTATAGTCAATCTTTGACAAGTATACGGAAGTCAGGTACATTTTATTTGATTGATCACTTAATCTATCTTATTTTAATTCTTCATGTATTTATAATTATAATAGAAATATTATTTTCTTCAATGAAAAATATTAAAACAGGATTGCAAAACAAGATCAAACGAGAATTTTTATCAACAATGTAATTATCTACATTGAAGATAAGTAGCCTAATCTTTTTAATTCAATTATTAATAAGTTAAAAAAATTTAAAAGAACGAAGCACAATTTTTTGAATGTGTGTATATTATTTTAATTCTCTTAAAATTATTGTTCTAAGGTGCGCCACAATATATATGAAATCATCATCTAATGTCTTTGTTGTAGTTAAATATTCAAGGTCCATAATCATGAGGTAGGGCATGGCTTCCATAAGATGGTGAAAAAAGGGAGCAGAAGAGAAATACATTATGAATTCAACAACAATAACTAATAGCTAGCAATGGATGAAAGTTAACAACACAGGCTAGTAATGTTTCTTATCGTTTCCTTTCTTCTTCTTCTTTTTTTCTTCCTTTTCTTTTTTTCGATGGTCACTCATCAATTATGTTTTATCGTGCAGGAATTAGTGCGGGTAAGATCATGATGCACCTACTTTACGTGTGGCGGGTGAGATTTTCTTTCGTTTTCGTCATTCTTGTTGGACTGTCATAAACAACAATAGCTGGAACCAGTGAAGTTTCAAACTTTGTAAATTAAGTTTAAACTGTATTTTTAAAAGAAAAAATATCTTTCAAAGTTGCATATCTCTGCAGATGAATTTTTTTATTACCTGGATAGTAGATATTTTAACAAGAAAGTTTTTTAATTTCTAAAGAATAGTAGGTATCTGTTTTTGATTTGTGCACAAAATCGGAATGGATATAAGATTAGGAGAGTAGGACTTTAAATGATGTTATAATTAGATACTCTTTAAATATTTTAAGTATTTTGTATAAGGATTAGAGTAGTTAAATATTTAATTTATTTACATACATATTGTTATAAAAAAATAATAGAAAGATTTTTAATTACAATATACATGTCCTATGCATGTACAGTAGTAGAAAAAACACATTTAATCGCGGTTATACAAGGTTTATAAACGCAGTTCTGAAATCGTGGTAAATCTAACCGCGATAAAAAATACTGAAGATTCTAGCGCGGTTGTATAACTGCGATGAAAAGTATAACATACCACTACGGTTGTTTGTTAACAACCGCGGTGGTAGTGCCCAATTTGACTTTGAGCAGGTTGTGCCCAATTCTCTCCTTGCTCAACAGGTAGTGGACCAGGCTGAAGAACTCCAAGCCGTTTCGACCTTCTAGCTCCACTTCTCAACTTGAGATATGCATCCTCGAGGTTCACGTGACGAGATTGATGAAGCTGGGATACCGGCGGTTACGAAGGTAGTCGGCGAGGCTGAGGCTAATGTGCACCGTGGAACACCCTCGCATGGCTCAGCTTTGTTGGTGGCGTGAGTAGCTCCCCATTCAAATCATAGCCCACTTGAGTAGCTCCTAAAGAATGACAAAATTCCAACAAACTCACTGATTGCTTCATTCGAAACGCCGTCACCATTGAAAGCAAAAAAGTCCAAACTAAATTGAACACTCAAGGAGCAAAACCAACAAACCAACAAAACCCACAACCGTCACCGCACACACTCACCGGCAACATCCATCTCAAACCGATTCACACAAAAAAAAACCTTCACAAATTAAAATAAAAACAAAAACACAGATATTCGAAACTCCGCAGAAAATAAAAAGCAAACAAACCTCACAGATCGATCGGGCGAGCTGCGAAAATGGAAGGATCGGGGAGCGATTAGCGTAGTGGTGAAAAACAAGGGCAATCGAAGTGAAGATCGTGAAGGAAGGAGTGAGGAAAGGGCAAAAAATGCATAATGGTGGAAGAGGAAAAGGTGGAAGAGGCTTTGAAAGCGTAACCAAAAAGTGAGCGAGATCTCTAAAATAGGGGATACGAAGGCGGTTGTTAGTGGGAACCGCCTTCGTATCCTACATATAGGCGATTCCCACTAACAACCGCCTTCGTATCCTCCTACAAAACAATTTTTAAATTATTTTGCAGGAGGAGATATGAAGGCAGTTGTTAGTGGGAACCGTCTTCGTATCCCACATACGAAGGCGGTTCCCACTAACAACCGCCTTCGTATCCTCTGCAAAACAATTTTTAAATTATTTTGCAGGAGGATACCAGCGCGGTTGTTTCCAGAACCGCGATGGTGTCCTTCCTATAAATAATTTAAAAATTATTTACTACCTATCATCGCGGTTGTTTTTAGAACCGCGATGGTATCTCCATGCAATTTTTTAATTTTAAATATTTGTGGTCTTACAATCGCGGTTGTTTCTAGAACCGTGATGGTATCTCTTGGGACGTTAATACAATCGCGGTTGTTGTGTACAACCGCACTGGTATGGTTGCACTTAATTTTAAAAATGCCATCGCTTTATTTTTTATTGCAGATACATCTTAATCGCGATGATATTCTGTCGTAAAATGTGTTTTTTCTACTAGTGGTAGATGCTCTCTCTCTCATTAACTGCGAAACTATAACAAAAAAATTTAACTTTATAACAAGTATGACTATATCAAGCCCTAAGATATAGTTTAATTTTATATTATCACTATAAACTTTTATCTTGAATATAAATCACTTAAAATATAATGTTAAAGCTAATAGCGTAGAAGTCAAAATTTTATTACACGTGATAATTACTTATTAAATTACAATGTAAAAAGATTACATTATTAATGTTTTGAAATTAAAGTATGACTGGTTATAAAAACGAATTATTTATTTTGTAAATTTTTTACACATAAAAATAGATTCACAATTTAATATATATTTTTGATAAAGGATTTTATTTTTCTTTTTTCTTGATACAAGATCATTCTATAACCCTACCCTACACACTAAGAATTATTGCAGAAAGTACGGCTTCTAAAGTGCTTTTGTTGGACCCTTCACAAACTTTATTTTTAATTTAAGTGTGATCGTTCCGCAAAAATTTGAAAATTTTAGCAAGTATCTTCATGATCTAAAACCTAGTACATTAGATTTGGTCTATAGCTCTAAACATGCAAAATCAAGACAAAAGTGTATTTTGTGTCTATGCTTATCTAACCTAGTTTGCAGTCCAACTTCATTTGAATATTCTTTGTAAATTAAATGAAATAACCAATTTGAAGAATATAATCATTTAAACACTTAATTGTCAACAGAAGTCATTATTAATTTTCCAAAACACTCACCTTAAACATGCATAATTAGTTATATTGAAAAAGTTAATAATAATAAAACATTTATATATATATATATATATAAAAATATATAATTAATTAATTATTTTTTTCAACATCAATTTCAACATATATGTTTAAAAAATTATTTTATAATTTACGTCTTTATAAGAATATTAATAATTATATAAATTATATTTTATTACAATATTGTAATATTATATATTAAATACAAAAGTATTAATTTTTAGTAAAAAATAAAATAAGATATATATTTAAAATAAAAATACGAAAATAATAAATAAAATAAAATATATTTATTTGTTTAAATTTTAATTTTATAAAATAATTTAGTTTAACATATTATTATTTAAAATATATATTTTTTATTTAGTAAGATTTAATAATAAATTTTTATTATAATTCAAAATTTATTTCAACTGTAATTTACATTTTTAAATATATAAAAAAATAGTCTATTAAATGAATCAATTCAGCTACAAAATTTTCTCTCATTTCCTTTTCTTCAGTTTAAAGAATCTCACTTTCTACTTTTTTTATTTCTTTCTTTTCTGTTTACTCTATTTTTAATCTAAACAAAGCATAGAGATGTTTAGTTTTATTTCTTACTAACCAGTAACTTCTTTGCGCATCAATATCTATGTACGAGGAATTCACTTTTCTCACATAACTTAGTACAAGTATTTCTTTCGTTAGGGAATAACGATGGTGAACTATGAAAATTCAGAGTCTTTCTATAAAAAGTTGGTGAGAGAGTAGAAAGCGATCATATATTAGACAATACTTAATACAAAGGAGATATGACTAAAATAGAGATCATAAAAAGATATGCTACTTTGTTTGAGATGATAAAAAGATTTAATATGCTATATCAATATGTATTTAGTGTAAAGCAGTTTTCAAATCGGAAGGATCATTTAAAGCTCAGAAATTCATAGGGTTATGAGTCAAGTGGGGAAGATCGATATCATGCACAATGGTAAATCTATACCTGCCATGTGTAATTCGTGAAAAAAAAAAATATGGGATGAACTTCTACATACTAGAGAAGTTGAAATAAATGATTGGTAGTGTTTATTGGGTGATTTTAGTTCAATAAGAAAATGTGAAGAAATGAGACAACTAGGGGATGGGGAAAAAGTGCAATGAGAGATTAAGAAGTTCAACATTTTCATTAAAAATATGGAAGTGGTGGTAGTCTCATTAATGAGAAGAATGTACATGTGATACAAATCAAATGGATAAGTCTAAAGCATATTAAATAGGTTTATGATATTGAGAGAGTGGATGGAACAATGATTGACTTCTTTATCATATGTTCTAATAGAAATGTCTCTAACTGGTGTGTCGTAATTGTGAAAACACTTACAATGATTGGGTCCTAAGTCATTCCAGGTGCTAGATACTAGGTTTAATGAAAGTGGGTTTGGGGAACTAGTTAAAGGATGTTGGGAGAGTTTTCGGGTTCCGGATGTACATTTTATGTAATTAAAGAGAAAATGAAGCTTCCGAAAGTTTATTAGTTAAAAACACGGAATAAAGAGGATTTTGGTAATATTTATCATAAGATAAAAAAAAAATATTACAAAAATTATTCAGCTTGACATGTTCAAGGAGAATGGGTATCGAGATGAGAAAGGTGGAAAGGAAAGCAATGCTATGTTTATGTACAATATGAAGATACCAAGAATTCTTTGTGAAAAAAAAATCTAAAAATTTGAGTGGATAACTTTAGGGGATTCAAATTTTATGTATTTCAACTTTTTATGAATTGGAACTGTTAGAAAAAACATGTTAAAACATTATGTATCGATTTGATGATTTTGATGATGCCTACACTTTTGCTCATGGTTCCCTTTTTGATTGGTTTATAAATTGTTGTACAATTTTTCATACATTAGGTGATTTCTTTTCAACTTATGTGTGTTTGTGTGTGTATGCGTGTATAAATGCATAGTGTTTATATGTGTGTCTGTGTCTGTATTTATGTGTATGTGCGTATGTGTGTCAAATTTTACAAATAAATTGTTTTCCAAATACAGTTTATTAAAAATCTCATTAGCAGAAAATCAATCGATTTAAGATCTATTTTCAATCTATTATTTTTATAACAGTATAAGCGATTTCAAATTATCTCTGAATCAGTTATAGCTACTTTTGAAAATCATTCTCTATATATAAAGGAGAACTTTAAGAAACAATACAGAACAGTAGAAAGCTTTTAAGATCAAAATCTGGTTCAATAAGTGATATGCAATAGTGCTTTTGATTCAAGAAGAATCAAGAAAGTGTTTCTTGAAGCACATCCTTAATAAAAGACTGTATTGTACTAGATTACATCTCAAGGAAGTTACTGCAATCCATTTTAGTCCATTGTTCTTCATTTTATAACTGCATAACTGCAGTGCTTGGTCTTATTTCCAATTTTGCATTGTATCAAGAGGTTTTATACCACAAGTGTATAGGGTTTATGCTTGTGGTGGCGCAGTAGGGTTCTGCAATGTGTTCATGTATTCTTGCAGGGTGCAAGATTGTGTTCTTGGTGTATTGGTTGAACAATTGAGTTCTTTAGTGCAATTTCTTTGCTAATTGACAAAGAGACTGGATCTAGTTCTTGAGAAAGAATGAACTAATATAAAATTTGGTGTTCTTGATCTTTCTTTACCGTTATCTTGATACGTATTTTTTCTCTGCATAATTTGTCAACCATTGCACTTTTTTCAATCGATTGCTTCTGAAATTCAATTGATTAATTAGCATGTACTACACTATTGTCAACTTTGATGAAATCTATTCTAAATCTTGATCGTGTGTTATGTGACTCATCTAACTCATCTTAATTGATATAGCTGACTGTTAATTGTATTGATTGAATTTTCTAAATAAGTATTTTGTCCCGATTAAATCAATTTGTTGAATTTGTGATTTAATCTATTGTTTCTCGTTGTTGTTGATTTTCTGAAAAAAAAAACTATAATTGAATGTTTTACTGAACTAATTGATCATGAGTTTCACATAAGAATTAAATACTATTTCAATTAATTGTTATTCTTGGTTTAATAGATTGCATTCTATTGTTTACTTTTGACTTTAATACATCAATTGATTGTCATAGTAATTCAACTGATTAAATTTTTTAAACAAGAATTTCAAGATTTGAATTTCACTGTGGTTGTGTGAATTTCTAACAAGTTCAATTCAATTGATTAAATTGTTGAATACAATTAATTACTTTTGTGTTAAACTGCACTGGAAGCATATTTTTTAGTTGATTATTTTAGTTTTTCAATTGATTGCTTTTGTTCTGAGCAATTACATATCCCACAATAAATTATTTTAATTGAAAAAATTTCTTTCTTTCTTTCACCCATGTTGAACTCAGCCTAAAACTCTTTTCACTAGTGACATAGGTGTTTCTTATAATTGGATATTTCAATATTGTAGTGAAAAATTCAACTCAGGTTGTCTGGATTAACAAGATGTAGAGTCGAGAAAAATCGAACCAGTAAAAGAATTCTCATGTGTTTTTAAGCTTTTACTTTTACTTATAATGATAAATTTTAGTATTCTTGGAATCCATAAATTATTGAACTTAAGAGTTCTTTTATTATCAACATTTTTTAGCAAATTTTTCCTTAAAATTTTTTAAAGAACAATTTTCAATCAATTCACCCGATACCCTTTCATTATGTTTTGAGTCATTCTCTATTTTACAATTGGTATCTAAAGTAAATTATTAAAAGTTATTCAGTTTTGATCCAAACTAGTTAGTCATTCACAAACATTTGTTGAGTATGCATTTATAAACAAACCTATTTTTTTTCCTGGAAAAAACTATCCTTTTTGGAAAATTGGGATGAAAACTTTTCTTGAATATGTTGATAACCCTGTCCACTCGGTTGTCAGAGTTCTGTTCCGCCACACACCTTCTCTACTTACCGGATGTCCGACCAAGCCTGGAGAAACAGATCGAAGACGTCGATTTCCAATGCTACTAGACGTCTAGTGATGAATCCTCCTATCTCCAGCAGACAAGAATAAAGAGGTCTTTGACCTAGAGCCTTCATCAAGGACGAATTCTTCCTCCACCCCATAACCTCTTCCTGCACATCCATACTTACTGTTAAAAGACAACTATACCCTTAACTAAAAAGTGCAAAGACAAAAATATCCTCCACCCGCTTCACACCCTTATATCCGATTCACAACTCGTCTATTTTGTTCCTTTCTCCCAAATCTTCAATTAAACCTTCAAACTAGCCGTAGGTAAGCAAATTTTTATGTTTATTAGCAATTAGTAAGTGGTATTGTTAATTAGAGTAGTTGATTTGGTGTTTGGGAGACTGTCGATGGCGAACAAGGAGTTTTTTCAATCTGGTAGTATGACAACTGGATGAGTTTCATCTGGTTCTCATTTTGTTTTGGAAATGACAACCGGATGGCACCCCCATCCAGTTGCCATATTTTTTGCAAATGACAACCGAATGACATGGTCATCGGGTTCACATTTCTTTAATTTATTTTTTAAAGTAACAGTAACTTTATTCACTGTGATAGATATAGTGAGGAAATTGTAACTTTGTCCATTATTAAACTTAATGAATTAAATTATGACAATGACTTTGTTATATGTGTTTTCACCTGCCACCACCCAATTAAAATAAAATTAATGTACTTAAAAGTAAAAAAGAAAATAAAATTGATGTACTTAAAAGTAAAAAAGAAATGAAAAGTCTCTTCTTTTGCTGCCACTGTATGTTTACTCCTCATTCCAATTTTCAACCCCATTTTAAATGAAGAGTCTCTTTTGCTGCATTTAACTAGTCTATTTATTTATTTATTTTGCACGTTGACTCTTCCTCATTGGGTTTCATTTAAAATTCAATTAAAATAAAACTAAGTTAATAAAACTAAATTAATTAAAAATTAAGGCAAATGAAGAGCCAAAGAAGAGTCTCCTCCGCCGCAGAGGAAGAGTCTCTTGTTTTGCACATTCACTAATTGGATTTCATTTCAAATTAGAGTATTCTCTGCTGCATTAAAAAATAAAAAATCAAAATGTGAATCGGACGCCACCCCATCCGGTTCACAAAACGTTAACAAATTTGTAAATTAGATGGGCAGTGGGTGGACCTCATCCGGTTTGCAAAGTTGTGAACTGGATGGCACCCTCACCTAATTCACAAATTTGCAAACCGGATGAGGTCAACCCACTGCCCATCCGGTTTGCAAATTTATTTCCTTTGACAACTGGACGGGGGAGGCATCCAGTTTATGACTTACACACTAGATGGCACCCCCAAAAGTGCATCCGGTTAACATTTTTTAATAAAGCAAGGATATTTTCATCATTTCTATGAGGTTAGTTTTGGAGTTAAAATTTTGTATAGAGGTGCAGGAAGAGGGTATTGGGGTTGGAGGATCTTCATCAAGACCTTATCAGAAATTTGGGTCTACTTTGACTTCTAAACAAACTTTAGGATCTAAGTTCAAAATTAGAGAAGATTACTATAGAAATTTTGGAGCTTCAAAATTATAAGACCTCTATTTATAAAAATTGTATAAAATAGTGTAGATTTTATTTTAGACAAAATAAAATAAGTTTTGGACCTTGTAGGAGTGTTTGGTAATTCAAGATTTTCTGGTAGGACTAAATCATCTACTCAACATCATATTATAATTTTCTTTGTCTAATCATCAAGGAGTTGGTCTACTTGATGTTTTGAGTTAAGTTAAGCAAGTACCATTTACATGACTTTTCTACTAGTTTAGGTTTAATTTAAAAAAATTAGTTATGATAGTTATTTCTCTCTAAATAAACGTTATTTGGAGAGAAACATCAAATTGTAAATTTTGTTTAACATTTCTACTAGTGTAGGTTTGATTTATAAAAATTAGTTATGATAGTTATTTCTTTCTAAAGAAACATCAAATTGTAATTTTTGTTTAACAGCTAATTCCTTATCAAAATTGAGCAACACTAATTTTCTTTATGTATTTATTCTTTAATTCTCTCTCTTTAACCATTTAATTGTTATTCATGGATTTTCTATTTTACCGATTTCTTCAAGTAGATGGTATAAATGAGTTTGATTAACTTATCTTCATAACAATCCTAATGATTGAAATAAATAATTAAAAAGGTAATTTGTCATATACAGTTTTTATTATTATATTGCTGCTTTGTGTCTATTGATGACATATTGGACTATGAGGATCATCAGTGTTACTGAATGATCAGTTCTACACGTTCAATTAAACATCGCAATGAAATATTGTTTGCATTCTTAGACATCTGTCTCTGGAACCCAACAGGGGGCTTCTGGTTGGTGCACTCAGTTTAAAAAACTTCAAAATAATTAAGGTTATCCAAAAATTCTTCCAACACAATAACAAAATCTTATTGTGCTCAGTAAAGTTGGCTATGCAATTTAAGTTACTTAAAAATCAATTTTTTTCTGAAGACCAAATCTCACCACAAAATTCTTACAATAAATAACTGAATAAAGTGAATATTTTATGAAAAGGAATTATTCTCGTTGTTCCCGTTAAAGCTAGCAGGATGGGCTGGGCCGTTAGGCGCTTCTAATTGTCTGGGCCCTTTCAAACAATTAAAAAGAAAGAGTTTGCAGAGCCTATAAATCGTAAAAAGAAAAAATATAACAGTTAGCAAGCATAACGTTGATAATACGTAGCGTTAATCTCCACAGCTTTCTTCCTTCCTCATTCGACTGTGGTGTTGGAGTTGGAGGAAAATAGGTTTAGAAAGGAATAAGAAAAAGAGTGAAAAGATGAGTGGCCTCTTTCTCATGATCCTCCTTTCAACGATGAGTGTAAGCATGCACACTTCTTCACTTTCACTCTGCTCTTTCTCATCCCATCATCATCTTTATGTCTAACATCGCTAATGCAGGTTGGTTACGGTGGGAGGGACTCACCAGATCAAAATCCTTTCACGCCAAAGGCTTACGTCGCACGTTATTGGGACAGACACGTCAGCAACACCTTGCCAAAACCATCCTTCCTTCTTTCCAAAGCCTCCCCGCTCACCGCCGCCGACACCGCCTCTTTCGCAAAGCTTGCCGCCACCAACACCCTCTCTACACGGTTGCCCGACTTCTGCTCCGCCGCTCACCTTCTCTGCTTCCCGGAGATACGTCCAAGCCTCGAGAAACACACCCAAGACGAGAATTTTCAAACCTACAACGACGGCCAGAACTTCACCAACTACGGAACCAATAGAGCAGCCGGAATCGACACCTTCAAGAACTACTCCAACGACCTCTTCAGCACTCCAGTCAACGATTTCCGTCGATACAGCCGTGGAGCCGCCAGCCACGAAGAAACCTTTACCGGCTATGCCAGCGGCACCAACGTCGCCGACCAGAGCTTCAGCACGTACGGCACTAGCACTGCCGGAGGCTCCAGTGAATTCAAAAACTACTCTAGATTTTCAAACGTCCCCGACCTGCGATTCACCACCTACTCCGACTTCACCGCTGGGAGGACACAGTCGTTCTCCAGCTACAGCGAGGACGGAAACGCAGGCGGTCAGACATTTCAGAGCTATGGAAAGAATTCCGCCGGTGCTGAGAACGACTTTACTGGCTACGGAACAAACTCCAACGTTGCCTCCTCTGGTTTCACAAACTACGGCAAGGGAGGCGCGATTCCCAAGGACACCTTCACGAACTATGGCGTCGGTATGAACGTCCCGGAAATAACCTTCAAGAGTTATGCAGACGGAACGCATGGTGGCAGTGAGAGTTTTGCCAACTACAGGGACCAGTCCAACGCTGGTGACGATTCCTTCGAATCCTATGCTAAGAACACCAAAGAAGGGACCCAAGTGGACTTCAAAAACTACGGCAACTTCGCCAACCCAAGTTCCTCCGACACTTTCAACTACCGAACCCCCGGCAACCCAGGTTCCGACACTTTCAAAGGCTACGCCAAAGGAGCCGAAGGGGATCACAAGGTTGGCTTCACCAGCTACGGCATTAACTCCAACGCTACCTTTAAGGATTACGCGAAAGAGGGTGTTTCCTTCGCTTCTTACAACATCTCTTCCTCTTCTTCAACTCTTGGTGCCAATTTGGTTAAAAGGTGGGTTGAACCAGGTAAATTCTTTCGCGAGAGCATGTTGAAGGAAGGAAGCGTGATGGTGATGGCAGATATAAGAGATAAAATGCCCCAAAGATCATTTTTGCCCCGTTCTATTCTGATGAAATTGCCCTTCTCTTCTTCGAAGATTGAGGAGCTGAAGAGCGTGTTCAAGGTGTCTGATAACTCCTCCATGGAGAAGATGATGAGGGATTCTTGGGGTGAGTGCGAGAGAGTAGCCAGCGTGGGAGAGATCAAACGTTGTGTGGGGTCTGTGGAGGATATGATTGATTTTGCGACCTCTCTTTTGGGCCATAATGTGGGTGTTTGGACCACTCAGAACGTAAACGGGTCCGGTAAGAATGTAATGGTGGGTCGGGTCAAAGGGATGAATGGTGGCAAGGTCACCAAATCTGTGTCTTGCCACCAGAGCTTATTCCCTTATTTGCTTTACTATTGTCACTCCGTTCCTAAGGTTCGGGTCTACCAAGCGGATATATTGGATCCGGAATCCAAGGCCAAGATTAACCACGGTGTTGCTATATGTCACTTGGACACCACCGCATGGAGCCCCACCCATGGTGCATTCGTGGCTCTTGGGTCGGGTCCGGGTCGGATTGAAGTGTGTCACTGGATCTTCGAGAATGACATGACTTGGACCGTTGCTGATTGATCGAGGAAAGTAGTGTCGGTTACAACCAGTGGCCAGTGGATATGAAAGTGTTTTTATTTAATAATTAATAATCACTTACGCGCTTGTGTTTGTTTGCAAAGGTAATTTATTTGACTTCCGAGTACAAGCCAAGGTGTATTTATCTATAAGATTATTAGTGTTTTTCACCAGTGTAATAATCATCCATTGACAACTTCAAACATTAAAATTTTATTTCCTCAATTTTAGGATTTGAAAATATTTGTAAGTGTATTTTGCCATGTAATGTGTTAGAAAAAATAGATAAATGTTTTAAAAGGATTCTACAACAGTAATAACGTCATTTGTGAAAAGAAAAAATAGTTTCAAACTACATTAAAACAAGTTGACTAATTGAAAGGAAGAAAAATATTATTGTACATTAATTGATTTGATCTCTGTTTACTTTATTGATCTTGAATTTGTTGAAAGATATGGCATTTATAGCAACTTGTTAAATAACGTTATTTTGTTAACATATATGCATTCTTTTGAATTTATATCTTCAAATTACACTTGATGAGTCATATATTGCGGATAAAGATATTATAAATGTTATTAGAAAATGTTATAAATTATGAGAGATAATGGTTAGTTGTGACAAACAATATATTGACAATCCAAATAGTTAAAAGAACGATTTTAATATAGAGAATGTATGTATTGTGTTGATATTAATAAATATGAGTAAGAAATTTAATTAATTTTTATATATTTTGAATCTTGAAATAATAAAAGAGATTTAGGACAAGGTTAAGGAAGAATTTCAAGGTAAATGAAAGAACAATGAGGATGTAGATGTTGAATTTGAGAAGAGAATGTGAAGCAATCAAAATGAAGAAGTCTGAAACAGAAGTGTTTTCGGACAATCGTTTTAAATTAAATAATTATATAAATCTAATTCTTAGGTGAAAAGCTTAAAGATCTAAAGTTGTTGAGCAATTTTTGGAATATTTTTAAAAAAGTTTTGAGTCAAAATTTACTTTCTTAAATAAAATAATAATTTTTCTCATATTTCACTTGCAAAACTTGCCACTGTTTTCAATGCCACTAAGTATAGAAGATCTTTATGAATGGAGTAAAATGTTGAAGGCGCTTTTGTGGCTAACACCCAAGGCAAACCTCAAAGCAATAGTGGTTATGGAAAAAACCTTATGGTGAGAAAAAAGGCAAAGGAAAAGAAAAAGGAAAAAAGGCAAAGGAAAAGAAAAGAAGGTAACAATAAAAGACGAGATTTGAAAGACAAGTTTCTGCCTTGATCTCATTGTAAAAACATAAGTCTTCCAGAAAATTATTGTTGGTTTAGGCCTAATGTAAAATGTGGGACTTGCAACCAACTTGGCAATGTAAAAAAAAAGTTTGCGAAAACAAGAAAAATAACTAAGGACAACAAGCTCAAGTGGTTAAGAACCTAGAACAAATTGAGTTGTAGTTGGTTGTTGCTTATTATTATTCAACAAGTAGCAACAAAGAAGTTTTTTCTTATAGAGGGTGGGGCACTAACCATATGACTCGTGATGCTAGTCTTTTTCAAGAAACTTAATCAATCTTACTTCTCCAAAGTCATTTTTGATAATGAAAAAAGTTTTGATGTTAAAGGCAAATGAGTGGTTATTATTGAAACTCCTTTAGGTACTAATACATTTTAGATGTTTTCATTTGAGCCTCAACTAAGTTAAAGTTTTTTGAGTGTGGAACAATTGCTTGAAGGAATTATGCTTTGCAAATTAAAAATATGAGATGCATCATATTTGATCCTATATTTGTGGGCTAATGTTTTATTAAAATGAGAGAGAAAATATTTCCTTTAGAATGAAAAAAAAAGTGATCTACAATCTTTTTCAAGCATAGTAGATGATTTTTTCTTGTGGCATAAAAGGTTTACTCATTTTAGTTAGTCAACTTAAGACAAATGAAGTCTAACAGTTTAGTTCAAAATGTGTGAAGCCTAATGAGCACAACATCCTTAAATTGTAGTAAATATTTTATGTTGTTTATAGATAACTTTCCAACGATGAGGTATTTTTCTAAAACAAAAGTTATAAGTATTGTTGTTTTTGAAAGTTCAAGCTTATAGTTGAAAATGAGCTTTGATGAAAAAATTGAAAAGCTCAAATTTGATGATGGAACTAAGTATACAATATGGAAGTTTAAAAAATTATGTGAAAAACCTAGAATTCGGCATCAACTAATTATTCCTTACACTCCCCAACAAAACATAGTGTATGAAAGGAAAAATAAGACAATCATGGAAATGAGGTGCTTTCTCTTTGAAAAAGTTCTTTCAAAAACCTTTTGGGTCAAGGCAATTAACACCTCAACATGTTTGATGAATATGTTGCTTATCAAAGAATTGAGTGGTAAAAGACCTTTTGAAGCATGTTATAGAAGGAAGCTTTCAATGAAGCATATCAAAATAGTCGGTAATGTATGTGGTATTTTCCTAGGGTATTTTAGTAACGGTAAAGGTTGCATGACATATAATCCTTTGACATAGAATATTCTTATTTGTACAAATGTGAATTTTGAAAAGCTTTCTAGATGGAACCAAGAGAAATGCAAAATAGAAGCCTTAAGAAACTAAACAACTTAGAGTAGACAATATCCAACAATAACATTTAGAAATTGAAGAGGAAGATTTAGATAATAACGATGTCGATTTCCCAATTTAAGGAATTAAAACTCTTGTTGAAATTTATGAAAGGTGCAATATTGTTGCACTAGAACCCAAACAATATGACGAAGCTACTAAAATAGAAGGATGAAGATGTGTTATTTACTTAAGTAAATTTATTTGGGTACATTTTTGTTGTTTTGCACTTTTATTTACCTTTTTGCAATATAATATTATGTTACCTTTCATCTTTGGTTTCATTCATAACATTCGTCTATTATCATTCATAGTTTACTAAAACTTTTCTTTTGCTATTCATGAAATTGTCATTCCTTTTATTACCCTTATTCTAATATTTTTACATCTATAAATGAAGTTAGTAAGCATGAGTTCTTTTGGATTCATTATAGGTCAACCCTATATTACATTTTTAAGGGAGAATAAAGAAACCTCAATGAAATGCAGTTAATCTAGAAAAATACTGAAAAATTGAAAGTAGTCAGTGATCTTTGAGGAAGGGAATTGGGTTGTGCTTCATTTAAAAAAAGATAGATTTCCTAAAGAGAGGAAGTCTAAACTCAATCCTCGAGGAGATGATCCCTTTCAGGTCCTCGAGAGAGTCGATACCAATGCATATAGGTTAAATCTCTCTAAGGATTATGAAGTAAATAACAATTTTAACATACACAATCTTGTTCCTTTTACAGGTGGAACTAATGTTGAGGCAGACCATTCAGATTTGAGGACGAACCCTTTTCAAGAGGGAGGAGATGATGGAAGACCCTTTGCTAATGGACCAACCACTAGAGTCATGACTAGAAAAATACAAGAAGACTTGGACTCAGTTGACCTAAGTAGACCCTAACTCTTATCATCAATAGGTCAGACTTTAGTTTGTAATATTATACAAAGTATAATAGGTTTTCATAGGCCTTGTATTGGGTCAAGCAATGTAAAATAATTGGATCTTTTATTTGGGCCAAGTAGTATAGGTTTTTAGGCTTGTATTTGGATCTTCCAAAAATTAGGGTTAGATTATGATTTCATAGAAAAATATGAAAAAACAAGGAAAAGAGATAAGGACAACAAGCTCAAGTTGTTAAGCACCAAGAACAAATTGAGGAGAAGTTTATTGTTGTGTATTCTTATTCAACAAGTTGCAACAAAAGAGTTTTCCTCATAGATAGTGGGTGCACTTAACCATATGACTCATGATGCTAGTTTTTTCAAGGAAATTAATCAATCATATTTCTTCAAAGTCAGTTTTGGCAATGGAGAAAGTGTTGATGTTAAAGGCAAGTGAGTGGTTATTGTTGAAACTCCTTTAGGTACTAAATATATTTTAGATGTTTTGATTTCACTTGTGCTTGAGCTAAGTCAAAGTTTTTTTAGTGTGAAACAAATGCTTCAAAGGAATTATGCTTTGCATTTTAAAAATATAAGATGCACCATATTTGATCCCTAGATGTGAGCTAATGTTTTATTAAAATGAGAGAAAATATTTCCTTTGGAATGGAAACAAAAAAAGTTCTACAAGCTTTTTCAAGCATAGTAGATGGTTTTTCCTTTTGACATAAAAGGCTTACCCATTTTAGTTTAGTCAACTCAAGGCAAATGAAGTCTAACAGTTTAGTTCAAAATGTGTGAGACCCAATGAGCACAACATCCTTCAATGTTAGTAAATATTTTATATTGTTTATAGATGACTTTACAATGATGAGATAGGTATTTCTCTAAGCAAAAGTTATAAGTGTTTGTTGTTTTTTAAAAGCTCAAGCTTATAATTGAAAATGAGCTTTGATGAAAAATTAAAATGCTCAAATATGATGATGGAACTAAGTATACAATAGGGAAATTTAAAAAATTATGTGAACAAGATAGAATTCGGCATCCACTAGTTATGGAAATGAGAATGTGTTTTCCCTTTGAAAAAGATCTTTCGAAAACCTTTTGGGTCAAGGCAATTAATACCACAACATGATTGATGAATATGTTGCTTACCAAAGTATTGAGTGGTAAAAGGCCTTTTGAAGCATGTTATGGAAGGAAGCCTTCAATGGAGTATATCAAAATAGTCGGATGTTCAAGATTTTAAGAGAGATAAGTTGGATCACAAGTCAATTGGTATTTTCTTGAGATACTTATGACATATAATCCTTTGACATAGAATATTATTATTTACATAAATGTGAATTTGAAAAGTTTTCAAGATGGAACCAAGAGAACTACAAAATAGGAGCCTTAAGAAAACTAAACAACTTAGAGTAGACAATTCCAAGAATAACATTAGAAATTGAAGAAGATTTAGATGATAATGATGTCGATTTTCTAATTAGAGGAACTAAAACTCTTGTTGAAATTTATGAAGTTGCGATGTTTTTGCACTAGAACCTAAACAATTTGACAAAACTACTAAAATAGAAGGGTAGAGATGTGTTATAGAAGGATATTTTCGTGTTTTTCATGATGTTTAGCATATCTTGATTTGTTTTCACCATTTAATATCTTTGTTCTTGAATTTAATCGGTTCAAAACATGTTGTTCTTTCTTAAACCGTCCAAAACTACAAAACTATAGTTGTTCTTATTGTCTTGTTTTTGCTACAATGATATTCTTGTGTTTTTATTTATTTCAATTAATAAAACCACTTTGATTTATCGTTTGAATGATATGGTAAAATTGCGTTAACCTGTGGTAAAAACTTCTTGTACCATGTATTTTTTATGTATACTATCCTCTATTGTTCATAAATATTTCAGAAAATATTTTTCAGAATGTAAATTTGTACTTTAAAAAAAATATTCTAAAAATAAATCCTAAATTTTTTTCTCTGAAAGATAAATTTTATATTTTAGAATATATTTTTAGGAATTACTTTTATGAAAAAATGTTTTTAGAACATCAATTTTATGTTTCGAAAAACACACCTCCATGAATTTAAAATGAAATAACAATATTTTTTTAATATTTTTTTAATTAACAGGGTACAGGTTAAAAATGATTGGGTACAAGAAGTTTTTGCCTAAGCCTATTAGTGTGATTATTGCCAAGGTTGGGTATGATTCTTGCTAGACAATGGTTCAGGAAAATGTTCAAGTCTTCCGAGACTGAAAAAAAAAGTTTAAAGTTGTGAGTTCTAATATTTCTTTTGGATATTTAATAAATATTTCAATATTAATTATCATGTTATAGATAATTATTATTTTAAGAATTTATCTATTGAATTTTATTATAATAAATAATTTTAATCAAGTCTTATTCTAAGAACCACTTTTCATATATTTTGAAGTTATAATTATATGATATTCTAATAATTTAAGTACCAAGAATTAAATAAACCGATATATTAAAATATATTTTTAACAATTTAACATGCTGAAATGATTTTTTTAAATGCAATTCTAAAAATTACTTTCCAAATTTCTCTTTAAAATTTAAAATCGTATTTGAATAAGGATTTATTTTAGCATATATTTGAAGAAAAATACATGATAGCGATTTATAGTTAATTAAACGAAATATTTCATTTAATTGCTTGTGATAATAATTTTAAATCTTTTCTTTGGAAATATAATTTTAATTTCCTGCATGAATAGAGATTTAAATTTATTATTCTTTAAATTCAGTTTAGATAAGTTATTAAAATTTCCTGATTTACGGAAAAAAATAGGCATATTATTTTTCTAAGATATGAGTATTTTTTTATGTTTACCAAAATATCAACCACAAAAAAAAAAAAGTAAAAAGGAGACATAAATTGGTATTAGACGTGAAGCTTTCCAGAGGTTTTCCCTATCTGTAGTTTGCTAGCACGGCGTCGTTTTTACGCACATGGAGTATTATTTAGGCACTGACTGTATCTATCCGCTTTTTCTATATACATTCAAGCTTTAATTTCGTAAATTTCCAATCGTCGCAATTTAATTTAAGTGAAATTTCAATTTTTACTTTTAATTTCTGTATTTAATGTTTATTATTTTCAATTAGTGTTTACAATAAAATATAAATAATTAAAATTTAGGGAAACAAAATTTAACATAAGCTAAACAAATACATGCGATTTATGTTTCTTCTTATTTTTATATTTTATTAATGATACTTCAATTCATTTTAGGAAATTATTTTTTTAAGGAAATCTTTCTAACTTAAGTTTTAGAAAACAATCCTTTCCAAAGATGTTAGACTTCATTTTTTTCATAATTTTTTAATGCTACTAAAACTAACAAGTTTATTTTTTACCTTATGAATTAAGCTCCCAGGTTAAAGAATGTTAAATATTGTTAATTTTATGTGAGTTGTGAAGCAACAATTGGGTGGTGTGGAGCAAGTGTGTATGAAGCTAATGTACCAAACAGAACACTAACGATATAACCGAACCAAAGGGTGGTTGGTTGAGGCAGAGATAAGTGTGAAGTGATTTGTAAACATGTCTCTGTGTGCTTCACTCTCCACCACAACTTCACGCCTCACTTCCCTTCCTTCTTCACTCCCTTCCACTTCTCCACTTTCTCTCAGATTTTCCTTCACTTTCCGGGAAAAAGGAACCCCAGTTAGATCACTGAAGGCCCCCTTTTCAGCAAGGCCTGCAAGAGTGTTGGTAAAGGCTCAGGCTACTGCACCTGCTTCTTCTGAGGCTGTGAAACTGACAGCTGTGCCTTCTGAGATGAAGGCCTGGGTTTATGGGGAATATGGGGGTGTGGATGTTTTGAAGCTGGACTCCAATGTTGCTGTGCCTGATGTGAAAGAGGATCAGGTCCTTGTCAAAGTTGTTGCTGCTGCTCTTAACCCTGTTGATGGCAAGAGAAGGCAGGGAAAGTTTAAGGCCACTGATTCTCCTCTTCCGGTCATTCACTTTCTTTCAACTTTATTCATTTTCTATTCTCTCTAAGTATTATTAGGGTGAGAATTGGAGTGAATTCATGAAATAAAATCATGTTAGATGGTAATTAGTTAGGAGGGATTTTTAACAGTGATTCTATATTAAAAAGTCACATTTTTTATGATTTATTATTAGTTAAGATTACACAAATGGACAGGATATAGATTCAACTAATTCATTAGTAGCATGGTTATTTTATTCTCACAGTGCAATTGAAAGTTGGCATTGTGACTTAACTGTTTCTTCTAATACATGAAAAGGGTGTGAAATGTAAGTTTGTCATAACTGAAGATGTTATTTAGCAATGAAGGAGAGCTTATAGTAATTGGATGGAAAGGAAAGAAAAGTTTGAGCTTATTTCACAAACTAAGTAATGAAATGAAATTTGGTTTTCTTTGTTTGTCCATAGACTGTTCCGGGCTATGATGTTGCGGGTGTGGTGGTGAAGGTTGGTAGTGAAGTGAAGGACTTTAAAGTGGGTGATGAAGTGTACGGAGATATAAGTGAGAAACCATTAGAAGGGCCTAAGCAATTCGGGTCTGTGGCTGAGTATACAGCTGTTGAGGAGAAACTATTGGCACCAAAGCCTAAGAATTTGGACTTTGCTCAGGCTGCTGCTCTTCCTCTAGCAATTGAGACTGCTTATGAGGGTTTGGAGAGGACTGGATTTTCTCCCGGTAAATCTATTCTTGTTCTAAATGGTTCTGGAGGAGTTGGAAGCCTAGTGATTCAGGTATTTTTATTCTCCAAATTACTGCTATCACGATAAAGATAAACACATCAATAGCAGTATTTAAAGTTTCTCCTCTCTTTACATGATATATATGAAATAACTTTTAGATATCAAATGTCACAAAGATTTTGCCTTAAACAATGAAACAGTGACTAAATCAAATCATGCACTGACTAAGGCTTCAACCAGCTCAGTTCTTAGCATTTCTTGATAATACATCACTTTACACCCTATCTGGTCTTGGCTAGTCATTCGTTTTTGGACAGTAAAAAGTTCAAGAGTATGCTTATTGGTAAAGGGCTAACAAACTAGCTATTTTGACTTAAAATTGTACTTATAAGCTGCATAGCATTTGACATTTTTCAACAAAAATAATTCAGCTCAAAGTTTATTTGGAAAACTGTGTTGTTGGTTAAAAGGTTTGCCTGCAATCTCACGACAGATTGTAAGTTTGTTTACCATAGCTGCCCATTTGCAATTGTTTCAAATAATTGAGAGTTCAAACATTCTTCTTTATAAACAAATACATTATTCCTTTTTCCTTTGGAGTTATCTTTATACATTATGTTCAACGACCAATAGCTAGCTAAGGAAGTCTTTGGAGCTTCAAGAGTTGCTGCCACTTCAAGCACTAGAAATTTGGACCTATTGAAAAGCTTGGGAGCTGATTTGGCTATTGACTACACAAAAGAAAACTTTGAAGATTTGTCAGAAAAATTTGATGTAGTCTTTGATGCCATTGGTAAAACTCTATCCACCTCTATGAATTTTGAGAAATAATTTGCATCCTAAATTTCTATTTCATCATATAATCATTGGTAAATGATTTTGCAGGGCAATGTGACAGGGCAGTGAAGGCTGTGAAAGAAGGTGGCAGTGTGGTGGCACTCACTGGTGCTGTTACTCCACCTGGTTTCAGATTTGTAGTTACTTCGAATGGAGCTGTTCTTAGGAAACTAAACCCGTACTTAGAAAGTGGAAAGGTGAAGCCAATTGTAGACCCCAAAGGTCCATTCCCCTTTGCCCAGCTTGCTGAAGCCTTCTCCTACCTTGAAACCAATCGAGCCACTGGAAAGGTTGTTATACACCCCATTCCTTGAATCAGACAAGAGGGATAGACAATTTTGCTATGTCTAGTAAACTTCATATTCTATATAAATCAGACTTTAGATTCAATGTAACACTCTTCTTGTTGAATGGTGAAGCTCATATTGGATCCATTTACGCCAATTCCAAATCATTTAGAAGAACAAAATTAGGTAAAAGCAAATAATAGTGGAATTAGGTAGGAAATCTAAAGAAATACACTATGATCCTAGATTGATAGATGAATTAAGTAACATTCACTTCAAAAGAGGTTTATTTCACAAGACAACAACGAAAGAGAAAACTCTCTCATGAATTGGATCTTAACTTTTAAAGTCAACACTATCAAATTTATAGTGTGGACCTCTCATGTGACCCAAACTAAAATTCAATGTTAATTTAATAGTTTCAAACTATTTACTCTTTTTAAGTTTTTTAATCTTTCTCTTATTATTCCTCAACTAACCCATAATTATTTTCTTTAATTTCCCTAATAAATTCAATAGGAAAATATTTGCTCAAATGAATCTCTTTAATATTGAGAGTCAAAATTCATTTTTCCATCATCATGATCTATCTTATACTTCATTAAATTTTAAATATTTCATAAATTTAACTATTTTTGTTCTAGTGAACACTTTATTTTTACTTTAATATAAGTTTCTTACTATTAATAAGATGATATAATTGTTACTTCTATCTTCTTATCTCCGACTGTTGTACTCTCTCTAACCTTTTTTAATATTCTTCAACCGCCTATAATATTCTTTAATTTGCTAGTAAACTTGTTCTTAAAGAAGAAGGAAGTAAGTTGATCAATGTATTAGAGATGGAAAGATGGAAGTAACAACCATATCAAGTCTTTCTCCAACAAGTTAACTGCTTGGTTGTGACCCATGAAGTTGAACTGAGGATTCCAAAATCTTTACCTTTTCTCAATCGTGAGAGTTAGGTTTGCCTTACTTGAACCTCCACAAAGGGGTATCGACCATCTGATCTCGAGCCAGGCGAGGGGTGTGGAATTGGATCTTCTACTATCTTCTTATTTTTTTTCCTCGCAAGGGGATGGTCAAAAATTATGGTTTCGATGTCGTCTAATGAGCGTTTACGTTTACTCACTCTTTAGTCGCTTGGGTCTCTATGACCTTCTCCACATCCTTATCTGTGGGAGGTTGAACCTTTGACGTGTTTCCGATGTTCGTAATATTCTTCCCATATTTTATTTCCTTCAACCGTCAAGTTCTTTATCAGAATTGGCCATTTGTTGGCACAACCAACAAATTTCTTTACACTTCATAATATGAATCGGTACAAAAGTTAAAGAGAAAGAGATATACTAATGTAAGCCTTTAGGTTTATAGCTCGGTTCTTGAGCTTTAACAAGATGCCAGTGTCAAAAATGACCCCCAACTTTTCTAAATATATATAATTTTTACACTCAGTTTCATCAAGCTATTCCAACGATCGAACACTTTGAATGTGAGGGTTTGTGCACCAATATAAAGGGAATCCCTCAAGCATCGAAGGTTCCTGGGTAGAAGAATGAACTTTAATAAAATGTGTTTTGAAATTTTTGTATGAAGATTGGAAAAGGGTAAGAAGACCTCTCTCACTCACATTGTTAAGGAAAATCCACAGTTGATGAGAATATCTTTTATCCTCAAATAAGCAAAACAATATATTTAAAGTGAGGACCATGCCAAAATGGGTACACAGAATAACAAACGCCCTAACAAAAGTCCAACTATTAGGATGAAGTTGTGTGGGAGTGGTATTCAATATTGTTAAAACTTGCTTCTCAAATAGGTCTAGAGTCTAAGCCCAATTTTTGAAAAAAATGATAACATAAAAGAAACAAAAGGGTCTATCGGCATCCTTAGTATTGTCTCTACAAATGGGTTCGTCTAACGCACATAGTAAGATTATAACATTTTCCACATCAATTTTAGTGAAAGTTTGGGAATCTCTCAAAGCCTTTATGGTTTCGAATGAGGTATAGCTAGAGGTTTCTTTTAATAAATCAGTTTTATCCTAGGGGTAAACAATTTCATAGGCCATGAGTGCAATACGTAGAAAAATAATCATAGAGCAACCCTATAAATGAAGAGGCATAATAAAGTAATACTTCTCTACGAAGTAGAAGCCTAAGTGAAAGACAAATAATAATGGCAAAGGAGGAAGAGATCAAACGTACATATGCGATACTCGAAGAAATATAGAAGAACGAATGAAGTAGATAACTTGTAACATAAAGGAACTGAAGGAGCGAGAAACGAAGACGATTAAATGGTAGGGTCTCAAATAAGCAACCACAAAAGAAGTGGCAGGGATGGTTAAGCGAGACCAATGGAGTTTGGCCACATGGAGTGATGACAAGTAAGCGCGACGTTTAAAATAACCCGCTTTTAAAATTGTTTCTAAAAGCTTCTATGTTTAGCGCCAAAAAAGCCTCTCGCCTATTCGGCTTAAGGTTGGGGGGTTGTGAACCATCCTCGACCTGGGAAGTGTTTTTAGCCAAACACATCACATGATGTAGCATGTAAGGTGTTGTTTTGTAGGAGCTCACCAAATGGTGCAAGACCATATGTGAGACATCACAGTGGTTTTCCATTAGGCGATAACGTGTCAACAACTTGTGAAATAAGTAAATAAAAACTAATCCCTTGGACCCGATATTCTCGATAACTAGTATTTCAATATTTAGTTTGGTATTTATTAATTGAGTAATGATATGTTTGGTGTCTAGTACTCGAATATGATTTTTTTTATTAGAGAAGAAAAAATATAAATAAGATAACTTCCATAAGAAAATAACAACTTTTATTTGGACTGGCTTTAAGTCACTACTTTGAACCAGAACAAATTGAATGGTAGGGTCTCAAATAAGCAACTAGACAGGAAGTGTTAGGGATGATTAAGTGAGACCAATAGAGTTTGGCCATGTGAAATGATGACGAGTAAGCACAATGTTTAAAATGACCACTTTTAAAATTGTTGACGAGTAAGCACAACGTTTAAAATGACCACTTTTAAAATTGTTTTTAAAAGCTTCTGTGTTTGACACCAGGAAAACCTCTTTGCCTATTTGGCTTAAGGCTGGGGTTTGTGAACCATCATAGACTTGGGTATTTTTAGCCAAACACAATCACATGACGTGGCCTGTAAGGCGTTGTTTTGTAGGAGCCCGCCAGAAGGGCAAGACTAAATGTGAGAAATCATAGTGGTCATTCATTAGGTGATGACGTGTTAACAAAGAAGTAAATAAAAACTAATTCCTTAAACTTTATACTCATTAACTAGTATTTGAGTTTGATATTTATTAATTGAATAGTGATAAGTTGGGTATCTAGTATCCAAATGTGGTTTCTTGATTAGAGAAGAAAAATTATAACTAAAGTAGCTTCCTTAAGAAAATTACAACTTTTTTTATTTTAAATTAACTTAAAGTTACTATTTTGAACCCAAACAATATATATATATATATATATATATATATATATATATATATATATATATATATATATATATTTTTATAT
>Ga0209489_104210_pt1 | contig 26756 bp, 15 predicted proteins | sample SiratrowhiteBW_FD_187527 | JGI IMG/M metagenome (GOLD analysis project Ga0209489, IMG submission 187527) | Root nodule microbial communities of legume samples collected from California, USA - Siratro white BW (SPAdes) (version 2) | ecosystem: Host-associated > Plants > Roots > Nodule | place... | reverse complement strand
TATATTCTATAATTATTATTTGATTAATGTAATTATTTATGTGTGTCTAATAAGTTTAGAGTTCCGTGAACTCAATTCAATACTAAGAATCACGGATAATTCAATAACCATTTAATATATTTATCCACATAATTTCATCATCTCACTACTAATCGAATTAATTATTTAATACTTATAGGTCATATAATCAATCATTTGACCTAAGCCTACACTATAAATATCACTTCATTCTGCTGTTTCTATAAATATCACTTAAGTTGACTAATTTCTTAATCATCTATTCATCCATTGACTTGAGAATCTCTCTACGGTATATTGGACTTCCTTTTTTTATTTTGTTCTTATAATTCCAAACTTAAATTTCAGTCTTTGTATCATAAACTCAGTAGAACTCAAACTTAGATAAGATAAACTTTAACACCATGGAAAGAAAGACAGGTTAACTTTAACACCACGAAAAGACTTATTTATAATTTGTGAAAAGTTTAACATGATTTAGTGTTACTGGACCTAAAATAAAACTCAATTCTCTCATTATATTATTTATTGCACTTGTTCCAACTTTGATCATCTCTAAAAGTCGTTTTTAACTAATTGAAAATCATCTCTACATTGGTCATCATCTTACGAAAATCTTCAATAACATTTGAAACTCTGTCCATATCCCTTTTAAAACTAACTTGTTATTTTCACTTACATAAGATAATTGAGATTTATTGTTTTAGCATGCCCCTGAACTTCTTATATAAGAATATTTAAAATGTGACAGTTGGAGGTAACACACGTTCCCTTCAGAGCTTTTAAGCTTTTTAAGTAGGAGACCCGTGCCAAAAAAATTTCATGCCTCTTGTGATTTGCCTATTTTTACCAATTTTTGATTAACTTATTACTTATTTTTAGCACCAATGTTGTGCAATTTGATGTTCTTATTTATGCTTGATACTCATACAAATTATTCCTTTAAGACCTTTTAGTTCTTGAATATATAAAAAGTGTTGGATCGCTAAACAGAAATTTGATTACCTTGCATTGATCAACTTGTCAACTCTTGAAGCAGGGACACGAGGTTCTTGTGAGATGACCCGTTTTCCATAAGCGCGCTTTTGCACTTCTCACTCATCTCTTTCACCTTTCTTCTCATCTCATCACTGCCCTCCATCACCGACCTCACACCTTTCTCCACTGCTTCCGCCCGCACAAGATCCTCACCCGCCCTATAATCCACGCTAATCTCCACCGCTAATCCCAGCTCCCGAACCATCTGAAACGCGTTCAGATGCTGCTCCGCGTACAACGGCCACGTGGCAACCATCACGCCATGCCACAAACTCTCCAATATCGAATTCCAACCACAATGCGACACGAACCCGCCCACAGCATCATGACCCAGAACCTTCGCTTGTGGGACCCACCCACACACCAAACCCATCCCAGCCGTTCGTTCCAAAAATCCATCTGGTAAAACATCCACCTCGTTTAAGTAATCTGTCGGGTCTTCCAATTGGGCCTTCGGAGGCTCCCGCAAGGCCCACAGGAATCTAAACCCGGCCCGTTCCAGCCCAATCGCGATCTCCTCAACCTGCTTTTCCCTCATGCTTCCCATGCTGCCAAAGCAGAGTAAAACTACAGAAGCCGTAGGCTGGCGGTCGAGCCACTCCATGATTCGCTTATACTGGACCGGGTTGGGATCCCATTGGGCCGATCCAGCAAGGTCAAGAACAGGCCCAATAGGGTAAACGCGTGGCAGAAGCGAATCGTCGTAGAGTGATTGAAGCGCGTGGGGCTCAAGCTCTCCAAACGTGTTCACCACGATACCCTTGGTCTCCCTGTACCTTCGCGCGTGGTAAGAGAACCAGGTGGAGGCGTCGTTCGCATCCAACACGAAGCTGGGCAAAACGGATCGCGGCAAGGGGTTTTCGAAACACGGAATGGCGAACTCGGACTCCGACTCGAGCGAGTCGCCTCGGGGGAGGTGGAGCGTGAAGCCGAGGAAGCTCGCGGGCGACGCGAAGTAGAGGTAGCACGGGAGGGCGAGCTCGGCGGCGACGTCGATGAGAGTGGTGGAGAACATGTCGACGAAGAGGGCGGCGAGTCGAACCGAGTGAGGCGAGTCGGAGTTGGAGTCGGAGGGAAGAAGGCTAAGGAGTGCATTCTTGATGTGGTGTTTGTGGTTGTGTAGGTGGAGGGAGAGGAAGGCGATGGAGGATTGGTACTGATCTGGTGGGGGCGGGTCGACGGCAGGGAGGTGGAGGATTCGGAGATTAGCGGCTGAGGAGGCGTGTGCTTGGACGTAGGCGTTGATGCGGGGTCGTTGTGGCATGAAAATGGTGAGAACGGTTGCAGAGAATCGAGGATCGTGTTTGGTTAGAAGGTTAGCGAATTGGACGAGTGGAACAAGGTTACCTAGGGCTGGGGTAGCAATGAAAACCACTTCAAATCTGGTCATGTTTGGAAGATGAAGAAGCCCTGAATGTGGACGATGGTATCGCACACCAGTAGTAAAGAAAGGTCAAGTATGGATAATAATTATTTAATATTCATAATGCCACACCTAACGATGCAATTTTCTATTATATTAGTTATGAGTATTTGGAATATTTATCTACACTTCTGGTCTTTTGAATAAATATTTAAAATTTAAGGTAAATTTTTTTCAAAAAAAACACAATTTTCTCTTGTACACACTTTCACATTGTGACATGTAAGGTATGAATAAATGGTAAGTTTTATGTTTAATCTAATTAAAATAGTAAACACCAAAACAATGCACTGCCTTAATTTAATACTTAAAATACAACTTTAGATTTTTGTGCCATCGCGCTTTTTGTGCACCATTCTCTCTGGCTTTTCTTTTTATCTTCTGTTTAGCTAGATTTTTTAGGGTAAAATAGTGAAATCGCGAATGGGCTGGCCCTGAATTATTTTCTAGTATTTTTTTATCTAAAAAATAAAAATAAAAAATAAAATAAATGATAGAGAAAAAAAAATTAAAATACATATTTTTAAGCATTTCAATTTTTTATGAAAAGAAACTGACATTTTATTTTTATAGTTTTATAATATTAAAAAAAGAAAATTAGACACTAAAAAAACATGATATTGGGTGCAAAGTTTTGAGTCCACCAAATAAGAGACATTAATATTGAGATCAAACTTAGTCTAAATCGATAAAAAAATAATTTAATAATTAAAGTGGGCTAAACTCACTCTAAATGTATTTTAAAATGATAAAAAAATTAAATAAAATAAAAAGTTTTAACATATGTATAAGAGACACTACGAAAAATAATTTTAAAAAAGAAAATGGGTCTGATCTACAAACATTATTAACTGTATGCTTGACTGACGCACAGTTTCATTAAAAAGGGATTAACTTTCAAAATTTCATTTCATTTTCTCTGACTCTCTCTTCCGCTTTCACTCATTCACTGCTCTCTCACAAGTCATGATTGTATTTTTCACTATTTATTCATGACTATCTTCTTTCGTTGTTGTTGTTGCCTCTTCACACTTGTCTTCTTCATTTGGGTTGTCTTCACCACGAATAGAGTTTCATTCGTTGTTGTTGTTGCCTCTTCACACTTGTCTTCTTCATTTGGGTTGTCTTCACCACGAATAGAGTTTCAGATTATGAAAACCCTAAAATTCGAACTTGGGTTTGTTGTTCTAATCGATTTTGGTAAGTTGATTTCTTTTGTGATCTTCGCATTTGGGAGTTGATTTTATTTTGGATTACGGATTCTATAATCCGCAACTCATTCCAAAATTCGAATCACTCCCATTCCAAAATTAAAATCACTTACGGTTCCTATAATTCGCAATTTCAATTTTAAGTGAAAACGAGTGCCACCACTGTCGCCAATACACTATAAAACACAATTAAACTTACAATACCACTTATCTTTCTTTTAATTGCATGTATAGCTGCAAATACTTCGATCTCCAATTTCCCCACCTTTCGTAAGAGAAGATGGTCTTTCTGAACGACTGAATGGCGAAAATCAAAGGTGGTCGTGTGCCGTGTTGGTAACCAAAGGTGTAGGAGGTGCAAGAGATGAAGGAGAATAGAATGGGTTTAAAAAAATATTATGAAAGACAAAATGGTATTTTTCAATTTACGGGTGGGAAGAGGATATGGAGGTACAAGAAGAAGCACTCTTGTTATTGATGTTTTTTTTTTTTTTTTTTTTTTTTTTTTTTTTTTTTTTTTTTTTTTTTTTTTTTTTTTTTTTTTTTTTTTTTTTTTTTTTTTTTTTGTAAAACATAGTGAATTAGGTCTAAATTATATTTTTTTACTTGTTTTTTAAAAAGAATAATGAATAATAAAATTCTAAAATAATTACTTCAAAAAATTTTATTAAAAAGAGAGTACCATTATTATACTTTCTTTCACTTTCCTTACACACACTATTAATAAAAAATTCTTTTGATCTCATTATTAAGTAACCTCCACCTTAACTAGTGATAATATAATAATAATAATAATAATAATAATAATAATAATAATAAATTAATCATGATAAAAACAAATCCAATTGAAAACAATGTTATAAGTTAATAATGTCGGACCTAATTATATTTTAATAATATCTATGAACTAATTATATTTTAATTAAAATTAAATTAATAATATCTCAACCTATACTACATACTAAACTGAACAGAAAATATAAAGAAAAAAAAGACATAATTTAAAAAAACGAGAGAGTATAAAAGTTTTCAAATTCTTATTTTTCAAGTAAAATTTATAATGATCTACTTTATTAAATAATTAAATTACATTCATAATTGTTAGAATTTCAATTTATTATACAATCAACATATTTTTTTTAATAAAACATTTCAAATTTCTTATAAAATTTAATTATTCTCAAAAGATTATCTATCCAAATACATTATAATAATCATTACCTTAATTTTAACATTTAGACTAAAGCGGGGATTTGAAAAATGGCAATCAAAATTGTATTTTATAACTGTATTGATACTATTATTAAACCTGTTAATAAAAAATGATGTTTATAATTACACCTATTTTAGTGACAGGTTTAAAAATTGATATTCGTAAGTATCAAATAACGGTGGACATTTGTAAGAACACAAAAACACTTAGACTTAAAAAATACAACCATTATATTGAAAAAAGAAAAAAGCAGTTCCTCAACTACTTTTATCAAACACAACCATTATTTTGAAAAAAGAACAGTTTCTCCTAATTTAAAAAAAAAAACTTTGTTACCTTTAGGTCCAATAATTGAGAAATAATATTACACCATATTCTTATTACATATTATTGAACTTTTTAATATTTTATAAAACAGACATTGAACAAAATATATATGCTTGATATCTAAAAGCTATAATTTAATAAATAAGAAAATTAGTTAAAAAATTAAAATTATCTTTTACCTACTACAATTCCATAGAGACAGACTTTGCGACACACAGACTTTGAGACGTGGCTTACATGCATGGCTTTAGAATGGGTCATTTAATTCATTTCTGCCAAATGATAGTGTTAGCACCGGGGTACTGTGATGATTTGATGAAGCCAACCAAGTGAACATGTTCAAGACCTTATGAGTATATGTGGAATGCATGAAGACTACATGAAGATTGAAGACTTGGTCTAGAACTTAGGACTGTGTGTTGTGGAGGTAAGGTTGAGGTCTAATTAGTGAAGCATACAATTTTAATCAATGATAAGCTCCAAATATATTTTTTGAATTAACAAAAGTTTTGAAAAATCATTAAAATCAAAACTTGCGTTTTAAATAACTGTTTTAACTAACTGGAAAAAAACAGTCGACTATTTGAAGATTCAATTGACTGAACTTTTAAATGACAGTTATGTTTAAATAGCTGACACGAAATTTTTGAAAAGAAACGAAAATCATTTTACACATTTTCTGAGCACGAAAATTTGAGATTCCAAAGAGAGCAAAGAGAGAATGCGCCTGCGAGTCTTGTGATCAAAGATCAATCAAAGTTTTCATCAAGAACTGTTTTCTTGAACTGCTGCTGGAGCTATCATTTGACTGAGATTGTTCTTCGCTGATTTGATCATCAAGACTAAGCCTTCTATACCCTTTCTTATTACTTTTGTTCTTCTTTGTATAGAAATGCTTGTATTTTAGTAACCTTGTTCGTCCATCATCTGTTTTGACATTTATTCTGAGTTCTTGAATTGTCTGGGTTGGTAATTCCGTTCTGAACAGTGGGCTCTGTACAGGGTTTGACTTACTGTGGGTTTCAGCAAGGGTCTTCGTGAAACACACAATGGGTTTCTGTGTGGTTTCTGTTCTGCTGTGGGATCAACAGTGGTTTACTGTGGGTTGCAGTGAGACGTTTCTAGGTTATACAGTGGGCTCTGTATAACGTTACTTGCTGTGGGTTTCAGCAAGGGAGTTCTTGAAGCACACAATGGATTCTGTAGTGTTTCTTGTTCTGCTGTAGGGTCAGCAGGGGTTGGCTGCAGAGTGCAGTGTCGTCTTACTGTAGGCAAGTGTTGTAAACTGGATCAGGTTGATCAGTTTAGTGAAATCCTTACTGTGTGTGAGGGACTGGACGTAGCCCTGCTGTTGGGTGAACCAGTATAAAAATCTGTTGTGTCCTTATTCTCTCTTGTTCTCTCTCTTTATTGTTCTTGCTGATTGTCTTGAATTTTTCAGAATTAAGTGAATTTTGCTAATTGAATAACTTCATCATTTTCTGAAAGCATTTTAAAAAACAACCTAAAATCAGTTATTCCATTTTTAACACAGTCTAATCCAAACTGCTCTGAATCTGCTAACAACCAGTATATCAGTTTTCTACAAATCAGCAGTTTCGCAATTTGCTGGGTTAACTGTTTATCAGTTTATTTTACCAGAAAACCAAATCTCTCATAGTTGTTGATCAAAGATTGTTTTCACACATTTAACAAAGTTTATATTGTTTAATAAAAAGTTTTTTTAATCTGTCAAGGTTGATAAACTTGAAATTGATCAGTTCTTTCTATATGGTTATGTTCTATTTTGTTTCTGTGCAGTAAACTAAATCGTTTCCGTACTTACATTTAAATTTAGATAAAATTGTTTGATCTGTTACATTGTACTGTGACTGGATTAGATTCTGTTTACTGATTCATTCTACTGTCTTACTCAGTAAAGTCAATAAAGATCCAGTTTATTAAACAACTTTGGATTTTTTAAAAGGTCAACTAGTTTTTTTAAAAAATATTTTGAAATCCAATTCACCCCTCTCTTGTATTTGAGCAAAAACAGTTTCTTTCAGTTACAAACCATCATAATTCTTCTTATCCCTAATTAATGGCTATTTAATGTTGATTTGTATTTGAGCTAAAACAGTTTCTTTCAGTTACAAACCATCATAATTCTTCTTATCCCTAATTAATGACTATTTAATGTTGATTTAATGTCTATTTCTTAACACTGTAGTAGTATCCCTAATCACCATTATAAGTTTGAATTTGAATAGGGATTAGGGTGTTCTGAATACAAGGGAAATAACAAGATCATCCTCTTCTAAAAACACTTACACTTCCAAGGTATATCAAATTGATTATAATGTCACTATAAATAACTTTCATACTTTCTTTCACTTTCCTTACACACACTATTAATAAAAAAACCTCTTTTGATCTCATTATAATAATAATAATAATAATAATAATAATAATAATAATAATAATAATAATGATAATAATAATAATAAATTAATCATGATAAAAACAAATCCAATTCATTGAAAACAATGTTATATGTTAATAATGTCGGACCTAATTATATTTTAATAATATCTATGAACTAATTATATTTTAATTAAAATTAAATTAATAATATCTCAACCTATACTACATACTAAACTGAACAGAAAATATAAAGAAAAAAAAGACATAATTTAAAAAAACGAGAGAGTATAAAAGTTTTCAAATTCTTATTTTTCAAGTAAAATTTATAATGATCTACTTTATTAAATAATTAAATTACATTCATAATTGTTAGAATTTCAATTTATTATACAATCAACATATTTTTTTTAATAAAACATTTCAAATTTCTTATAAAATTTAATTATTCTCAAAAGATTATCTATCCAAATACATTATAATAATCATTACCTTAATTTTAACATTTAGACTAAAGTGGGGATTTGAAAAATGACAATCAAAATTGTACTTTATAACTGTATTGATACTATTATTAAACCTGTTAATAAAAAATGACGTTTATAATTACACCTATTTTAGTGACAGGTTTAAAAATTGATATTCATAAGTATCAAATAACGGTGGACATTTGTATAAACACAAAAACACTTAGACTTCAAAAATACAACCATTATACTGAAAAAAGAAAAAAGCAGTTCCTCAACCACTTTTATCAAATACAACCATTATATTGAAAAAAAACAGTTTCTCCTAATTTAAAAAAAAAAAAACTGTTACCTTTAGGTCCAATAATTGAGAAATAATATTACACTATATTCTTATTACATATTATTGAACTTTTTAATATTTTATAAAACAGACATTGAACAAAATAAATATGCTTGATATTTAAAAACTATAATTTAATAAATAAGAAAATTAGTTAAAAAATTAAAATTATCTTTTACCTACTACGATTCCATAGAGACAGACTTTGCGATAGACTTTGAGACGTGGCTTACATGCATGGCTTTAGAATGGGATCATAATTCTTCTTATTCCTAATTAATGGCTATTTAATGTTGATTTAATGTCTATTTCTTAACATTGTAGTAGTACCCCTAATCACCATTAGGGGTATGAATTTGATTAGGGATTAGGGTGTTCTGAATTCAAGGAAAATAATAAGTCATCCTCTTCTAAAAACACTTACACTTCCAAGGTATATGAAGTTGATTATAATGTCACTATAAATAACTTTCATACTTTCTTTCATTTGTTCAATATTTATATTTTAGTATTATTTTATACAACAAAGTAAAAACTTTCATATATTTTTTTATCAGTAAAAATAAATTAAATAAAATAAAATTTTCAAGTAACGTTCATATAAAATTATTCAAATACAAAATTGTTTAGAATAATATATTTTTCAATTTTTATTCTACTTCCTACTTCTTGCTTTCATACTTTCCTTTATCACTTTAATATACTTTTCTATAATATTTTCATTAATTTTATTATTTAAGTACTCTATTCTTGTATATATATGCATGTTCTCTAGCAGCACAACTCACCATAGCCACTTCTCAAAATGACGTTTGATGTTATGTTTTTGTTCTGTTTTGTTATAGTAATAAAGAATGGAGTTGTTACAAATACTGCAACAAAGCTTGAGAGTACTACTACTTCACCTGATGAGAAATAAGTGGTAATTAACTTTAAAGATAAAGAGCGTCATCCCAAAGTAGAAGCAAAATATGATACCAACCAGCTTTTTCCACCCATGATTCCTCTACTTCCTCCTCTTCCATTCCCACCTCCATCCTTTCCACTTCCATCACCATCTGTTCCAGGATTACCACTTACACCACCATCCATTCCAGGGTTACCATTGCCACCCTTTCTTCCACTTCCTCCTCTTCCGTTCCCACGTCCATCGGTTCCAGTTCCATCACCATCTCCAGGGTTCCAGTTCCATCACCATCTCTAGGGTTACCTCTTCCATCACCATCCATTCCAGGGTTACCACTTCCATCACCATCCATTCCAGGGTTACCTCTTCCATCACCATCCATTCCAGGATTACCACTTCCAAGGCCTTCAATTCCATTTCCTCCTATACTTCCTATAACAATCCCTGGTTTTTCTGCTCCTTCTCCACCTGCATGATTAGCCTGCTTCCATGCCGTGGTGCATGCAGGAAAATCTACTTGCTTCCTATGTTCTTAGGGTTTGCTTAAAGTGGTCTGCATGTGTATATGTTTCAGTTTATGTGTGTTATTATAAGAAAATCATGTGTGTTGAATAAAACATGTTTATGTAGAAAAAAACATATATGTTGAATAAAATGTGTTTATGTAAGAAAAAAAATGTCTATTAAGACATGTTTAAGTTTATGTATGTCTGTTGAATGGTGTTGGTTACTTGTGATGTTTAACAATGGTGTTGTTGATGAGTTAGAAATTTTTTCCTCAGCACAATTGAGTTGTTGGACATGGGTCAAATACTATAGGAAAAGAGTGATTTTTTCATTCTCAGATTGGAATTTATGTCCTCTGCAGTGTTTGATAAATTTAGGATAACTAGGTTGTATTTTTTTCTGCTGTTAAGTGGTACTAAGTGAGGTTAGGGGGGTTGGGTAGTACTGCTAGTAGGTTAGGACAATACATGCTTGGTTACTAGTGATGCAGGTGAAGGTGACATGTCTGGTATCTATCAAGAGACACATTCTAGTGCTGTTAATGTTAGCAGTTTGCAGTGATGGAAGGATTCTTATTGGTGTGTGGAACTTGCACGATTTAAAGTGACATCAAATCAACGGAAGACATTTTCTAATCAAAGGAGGGTGTATCTCAAACTTGGGTAGTGTGCTATGGTGTTTGATCAGTTTGAAGGATAGTAATTTTGTATACTGGAGAGCTGCCTTCCAAATCTAACACTCCTGTATTATTTTTGTTTATCTAGAAGAGCTGTATTAGTTGAGTTAGATGAAAAAAATGTCTTTTGTTGTTTTGTTTCATATTTGAATTAGGATAATATGTACTTTGTATAAAAGTTGGAACACCCCCTAAAGTGTCCCAATTTATTCTATTCTTCGCAGTTAAAAAAAAAGTTTATGTATGTCTGTTGAATAAAACATGCTTCAGTTTGTGTTAGCTTTATGGTTAGTTTCTTTAATAGCTATTACGGCTCTTTACTCTCTATTACGATATCTAAAAAAGTGGTCTTATGATCTGTTAGGTTTTTGTGAATTGTGATTTTTTAAGTTCTCTCAAACTTTGTTAATTTTTTTTTTAAATTCTAAAATTTAAGAAAATAGCAATGAATTATAATAACAAAACTGCTGTAAGACTTAGATGAACGACGGTTAATTATAAGTTGGAATGGTCCTTCAGATCAAGTTATTGCATTAAACAAAAAGACCTACACACTCATAACAATCACTATAATGTTGAAGAAATTTCACTTCAGCCATAACCTAATATATATTTTAGTTCTTTTAAACAAAAGTCTCTTTTGTTAAAGTCTTAACATTTAATCTTACTCTCTGGTAGAGAATAATGATTTAAAATGGTCGCTATAATAATTTTTAATTTTTTTAAGCTTAAAAGTTGCACAAGGAATTTGCCATTTTAACAATTAGTATTTTAATTATTTACAAATTTAAAACTTTTAAAAATTAAAAAGCTATACAATATTTTTATTATTAACAAACCTTTTTAATAAGCATCTTATCTAAATAAAATTATTATTATTTGAATATAATTAGTTATGTTGTTAATAATAATTTGTTGTGATAACTTTTTATAATGTGAGGACGGAAGGGGTTCCTGAAATTTGAGATAGGAGAGTAAAGAGAGTAATAGAAAAGAGAGTAATAAAGACAAACAGAAAAAATAATACCTTGCACTGTATTAATACTGTTATTATAAGTGTTAAGAGAGAAAATGATGCTTATTTATTTATTTTTGGCAAAGAAAATGATGTTTATAATTACATCATCATAAAAAATTATGTTTATAATTACACCATTTCGGTGACTTAGGTTTAGAAAATGATATTCATGACTATTAAATATTGAAGAAGATAATAAAGATAAAAAAAGAGGGTGGACATTTATAATAATATACAACTAAAATCACAAGCACACTCTAGGATAAAAAATGGTTAAAATATTTTGGTTATGATCAGAGTATCAATACCCATTGTTCATCTTTAATTCTTGAAATGTGTGTTCACTTGAGGTAGATTCATAATTTTTTTAAATAAACATTTAATCTTCAATTTTCTTTAGAATTAAATTTGTAATTTTACTACAACTTTTAAATTACGATATTAATGATTAAGATAATAATATTAGATTCTTACATGACATGTTTAATAAGGTATTACAACTATAATTATTTTATTTTAAAATAATTCAGATTATTTTAATATTAACTAAACACATTTGCATTGATCCCATTGAATTTTAATTATTTTTTATATTTTAAATAAGATAATTTAAATTTATTATATATTAATTTTTTGTTTAAATATATTGTTAATACTATTAAATAAAAAATATTAAATACAAACATCATCTCTAAATAATTTAATCATATAAAATAAGAAACAATTTCTGTAAATATTGGAAAAAATTATTATACGCTTTGATAAAATAAAATTTAGCTAATATTGATTATAAAAAATTATTATACGCTTTGATCAAAAAAATCTAGCTAATATTCATTATGAGAAAACTTTTATAAACGTCAATTAAAATATAGTTTTAAACCTATGTTAGAGAATAAATACTAGTAATAATATTTGAAAAAAATAACGTCAATTAAAAAAATGTTATCAACATTAACTAATTTATTTTTATTTATATTGATAGAAAATAATCTCGTTTATTTTTTTTTATTTTTTTAATAACTATGAGTAAATAAATATTTATTCATAAAAACACTTAAGGAATGTTCTAATTCTAACTTAAACACAAATTTAACAAAACCCAATACTATCTTACCTTTAATCTAAACATACTATCTTACCTTTAATCTAAACATTCACTTTGTTATCTTTAATACATTCACTTTGTTACCTTTAATACAAAACTCCTTTCTTCTTCTCAAAATCTCTCAAATAAACTACATCTACCTTAATATCAAATATAATAATATCAATTTTCAACATATTTTCCAGATTTGAAGTACAAGATAGATACTTTATGCCCATATTTTTTGAAAACACTTTGAGGAGACTTTAGCCAGTTAATACAACATCAACTTCATTTTTATCATCATTTGACGAATTGTTGACTTGTATAGTTTCTCTATTCCTCTTATTTGGTCGACTTCCATATGCTTCCATATTGATTTGCTCCTTAGCCTAAGGTTCAGTTTGACACCATCAATCCATACTCACATTCCATATCAACCAAATTATGAGTAGTTAGAAGACGTGGATTGCTACTATGGAACAAGAAGGTAGAATCAAAGTTCTAGTCCGATCAACAGTAATGAATCTCTACTTGTAATGTTGTCGGTATGATTGATAAATATATTTGTACTTTTATGAAAGAGATGGTAGTGTGTAGTATTTTGATTGCCCATTGTGTAGCTTGGTACATAGCAAGTCCCTCGGATAAGAGTGATAAGTTTTCGTAATCGGGTTAGAATATCCCTTAAATATTTTTTTTAATTTTATTTTTTGTTATTAAAAAAAACATTCTGATTGATGTTAATTAAAAAAATAAACACTTTACATTAAATAAAAAATAATCTATAATATCAATAAAATATATATTTTTTTTATTATCAAATAAGACGTTAATGTTAATTAAAGAAATAAACACTTTACATTAAATAAAAAATAATCTATAATATCAATAAAATATATTTTTTTTATTATCAAATAAGACGTTAATGGTGAGAAAGAACATTAGAAAAAAATCTTACTAAAAATAAGCTGAAAAACAATGTTATGTTAATAATGTCCGTTCGAACTCTACTAAACTAACTATATTGTAATTAAAATCAAATTAATAATATCTCAACCTATACTAAATACTAAACTGAACAGAAAATATAAAAAAAGACATAATTTAAAAAAAATATAAACGTTTTCAAATTTTTATTTATCAACAAAATTTACGATTATCTACTTTGAAATAATTAAATTATTTCCATAATTCTTAAAATTTCAATTTATTATACAATATGAATGATGGTATAACACACCAGTAGTAAAGAAAGGTCAAGTATGGATAATAATTATTTAATATTCATAATGCCACACCTAACGATGCAATTTTCTATTATATTAGTTATGAGTATTTGGAATATTTATCTACACTTCTGGTCTTTTGAATAAATATTTAATATTTAAGGTAAAGTTTTTTTTTTAAAGACACACAATACACATTTTCACATTGTGACATGTAATGTATGAATAAATGGTAAGTTTTATGCTATTAATTTAATTAAAATAATAAATGGTAAGTTTTATGCTATTAATTTAATTAAAATAATAAACACCAAAACATTGCTCTACCTTAATTTAATACTCAAAATACAACTTTAGATTTTTGTGCGCCTGGCTTTTCTTCTTATCTCTTGTTTAGCTAGTTTTTACTATTGGCTTTTCTTCTTAACTTCTCTTTAGCTAGATTTTTTAGGATAAAATGGTGAAATCGCAAATGGGCTGGGCCTGAATTTTTTTCTAGTATTTTTTTTATTTTCTGAAAAACAAAAAATAAAAATAAAATAAATGATAGAGAAAAAAAATTAAAATGTATATTTTTAAACATTTCAATATTTTATGAAAAGAAGCTAACATTTTACTTTTATAGTTTTGCAATATTAAAAAAAAAAAAATTAGACACTACAAGAAAACATGATATTGGGTGTAAAGTTTTGAGTCCACCAAATAGGAGACACTAAAATTAAGATCAAGTTTACTCTAAATGGATACCAAAAAGTAATTTAATAATTAAAGTGGCCTAAACTCACTCTAAATATACACTAAAATGATAAAAAAGATTAAATAAAATAAAAAGTTTTAGCATTTTTCTAAGATACACAACGAAAAATAATTTTGAAAAATAGAATAAGTCTGACCTATGCACGCTATTAATCGTATGTTTGACTGATGCACAGTTTCATTAAACAAGGATTAACTTTCACAATCTCATCTTTCTGGCTTTCTCTTCCGCTTTCACTCATTCACTCTCGGTGATATATTCACTGCTCTCTCACGAGTCACGATTGTATTTTTCATTGATTTCTTTTGTGATTTTCGCATTTGGGAGTTGATTTCATTTTTGATTGGATTTTACAAGCTCCAAGTTATTCTAAAATTTGAATTACTCGCCATTTGTACAACTCACAATTTCTATTTTCAGTGAAAACGAATGGCCAACACAACTACCACTATAACATACAATTAAATTTACAATAATACTTATCTTCCTGAATGACAATTAAATTTACAATAATACTTATCTTTCTGAATGACTGAATGACGGAAACCAAAGATGGTCGTGTGCTGTGGTGGTAACCAAAGGTGCAAGAGGTGGAGGAGGTGTATGACTAGTAGAGCATCGGAGGTGCGGAGGTGGGTTCAAAGGTACAGGGTTTCAGTGATAACAGAGTAAAGGATAAAATGGGTTTAAAAAAAATTATAAAGGCTAAAAAAATGGTATTTTTCAATTTACTATGGAGGTGCGGGAAGATGCTATGGAGGTGAAGGAAGAAGCACTCTTGTTGTTGATGGTTTTTTTTTTTTTTTTTTTTTTTTTTTTTTTATTTTTGTTTATTTTTTTTGTTTTTTTTTTTTTTTTTTTTTTTTTGTACAATTTAGTGAATTAGGTCCAAATTATATTTTTTTACTTGTTTTTTAAAAAGAATAATGAATAATAAAATTTTAAAATAATTACTTTAAAAATTTTTATTAAAAAGAGAGTACCATTTTTTCTAGTTTTGGAAAACTTCTTTTTTATCATTTTATCATTTTTTAAATTAATTAAATACACATTTTTTCATTGTTTCTGAAAATAAATTTTATTTACTAAGAATGTTGACAGAGTATTCATTGAATCACCCATAGTTTTAATTGTTTGTATAATATACCATGTTTTCACATTATAAAATAACAATGTTTGTTATATTTGTGGTTTAAAAACATAAACTATATAAGAATTGTCTATAAGGTACAACTTTAAAGAAATAAGTTGCATTTCAAAACTATTATAAGTATTGATTAAGGTATAATTATAAGTATTGATTAAGGTATAATTTCATGAAGTCTTACTATAACACTTACATAAACGTTAGTGTAAATGGAATGACAACAATCTTAAAACTATGACCGGAATCCAATAACAACATATTAAAACACTTAAAGCATGTAGGATTAAATTATATATTTAAAGTTTTTTATAATTTTTTAAAAACCAACATCTGATAAAAACAATGAAATTAAATTTTAACTTCACAGATACACTTTCATATTATCTAATAAAAAAATTACATAAAAAATGATGAAGGTTAAACTTAATTTCGTCCAAATAATTAAAAACATTTAATAAAAAAGTGAAATTAATTTAAGAAAAATATATAAAAATGATAAAATTTAAAATATATTAAAATTATAAAATAATATATATATATATATATATATATAAAATAATATATATATATATATATATTATTTTATGATAAAAATATGACTTTGTTTAGTTTGACAAATCTCTAAAATAATTTTAAAATAAAATTTTGTAATTTATTTGATTTTAAATTAGTGGAAATACACATAGCAAAACAAACAAATTGTCAATTAGTATTTACAATAATGAGTGTCGCAACCGGGACGACGATCTTAAAAAAGTTTTAAGTTTTGATAAAACAGAGGAGTCGCCACCATAATTTATTAAAGGAAAAACTATGAAAAAATCAAAACTATGGAAACTCCGGGAGTCGGTTACGTGTGGGGAAGGTATCAACACCCCCACAACGCCCGCCGTAAGGCGGTATCTTTAATTAAATAAGTAAAACAAAATAGTGTGGTTTTTCAAAATATTTATCTTTTCCAAAAGAATATAATGACCTCGCTCCTACGTATCTCTAGGATGATAGAGAATCAGGGTTACATAGTTCTTTACTTGGATATTTGTAAAGGATAATTTTGGAATTTTGAAAAATGTAGGGTGTACAACCTAATTAAGAGAGGTGCAGAAAGCAGTTCAACTAGTCAGAATGGTCTTTTTGGGATTGTGAAGAGCAAGGGGTATAGGCGCAAAAGATGGGATACAGAAAGCAAAACCCTAACCAAAAATCCATTTATGTTAAGGGCATTTTGGTAATTGAGTTGCAGCACAGGCGCAGACTTAAATCAGTGGGGTGCAAAGAATAGCTCCACTATTTAGAAGCCCAACCAGTAACCAAGGGCATTTCACGGGGGTGTGCGCAGCACCACCCCCTAACTGAAACCTATCTAGGGTTTGAAGGCTCGTGTACAGTGGCAAATGTCAAGCAGGGCACAGGTTGAAGAGGCGATGGCGGCCTTGGCTGTTGGCAGCGACGGCGGGATTACCCACGGCCGCGTCAACGACGGCGGCGCTATTCACGGCCGCATGGACGACGGCGGCGGTGCATGAAAGCGTGAACTAGAGGGTATGGCAAGGAGCGGCTTTCATGGTGGAGGCTTGGGTGGTTGTTTGACGATAATATCATTGGTGGTTTGGGGGGCAGTTTGCGATTGAGACGCAAGTGAACGAGAAGCTCGTGGGTTGTTGGTGGCATAGATGGGCACTTGGTGGAGGCAAAAGCTTGATGAAGGTGGTGCAGGTTTGATGCGTTGGCTGGGGCATTGGACGAGAGTTTATGGTGGTTGCATGGCAAGGTTTGCATGACAGCGAAGGAAGTTTTTTTTTGGTTGGCGCAGCGAGCATGGAAGGGGCACTTGGTGGAGGCAAAAGCTTGATGAAGGTGGTGCAGGTTTGATGCGTTGGCTGGGGCATTGGAGGTTCATGGTGGAGCGAGGAGGTAGCGTTTCTTTATTGCAGGGTGCCATGGAAGTACGTGGAAGATGAGAAATGGGTAGGGTTGCGCTCGCATGGTGGTCGACATGAGCCTGGTAAGGGTTGATGGCGTTGCTTGGCGCGATGGTGCTGTTTGTGGCACGGTGGCAAGGTTTTGGCGTTCTTGGGGGTGCAATTCTGAACCAGCGAGTGTTGAAAAGGGCTATGGTTGTTTGGAGCGAATGGAAGGAGGTGGAGAAAGCTGTCATGGAGGCATGGTGAAGACGCATGGTGGCTTGGTAGGTGTCTCGTCGGTCTTGGTGGAGGGTTGCAATAACGGAGGTGTGGTTGCTATTGTGAGGAGAGAGGTTGAAGGTGCAGAGAGGGTGAAGCAGGAACATGGCAGGTGCGAAGCCTTTCCATGGTTGCTGTCATGGTGACGCAGTGAGGATGAGTGGAAGGTGGAGGTGGACGTGAGGCGTTTTCATGGTGGTTTTAAGGTGCAGTGGAGCGTTCATGGTGGTGTTGGGTTCTCCATTCGGGGCTGCTGATGGTGGATGTGTATGATGGAGGTCGAGGTTGGAGTGGCAAAGAGTGGCAAGAGGATGCTGCTGTAACGGGAGAGGCTCTTGAAGGCGTGGTTCATGTTGTTCTTGGCACGCAAACGGGAGTTTGGTGGGGCAGTGGTGCATGGAAGAACGTGGCCGTGGTGAGGGGCTTGTGGTGGTGTGGAGGCTTTCAATGGTGTAGATAGTGATGAGGCAGGGTGCTATCATGACTAAAGCATGATTAATTTGTAGTGCATGGGGCTGGTTCTATGGTGGTTTCTAGGAGGGAATAATGGTGTCGCATAGTGGAATTCGTGGAAGGTGCTGGAAGTGGCATATGGTGGCTTGGTGGGTGTAGTTTTGGAGGTTTGGTAATTGCAGGAGACTTATAATGACTTTGTGTAGGTAGGGTAAGGGTAGTTTAATGGTTTCTTTGGCGGAAGCGTGGCGGCAGCATAGTGGAAGAGGCTGAAGTTGAGGGTGGTGATGTAACCCCATGCATGGTGGAGTATATGGTGGTGCCATGACCTTGTGGAGGTGCAAATTGGGTGCCTTGAAGGAGATGCTATGGTGCTGGGTGCATTTTAGAAGCTCGGCAGGATTACAGATGAGTGCATAATGCTATGGATATTGTTGTTTTTTTTTTACGCAAATGAAGGTACCAATAAAAACTCAAAAATAAGCAAAATAAAAACATACTTAGTGATGTTCGTTGATTTTTCTTTTGTGTTTTTTTCTTTTTCTCTGTTATTGTTCTTCTCAATGTCAATATTTTTCTCTTCAATATTTTTCTCTTCTTGCTTTCTGTGTGGTCTCCAATGATATCTCTCCTCTCTTTTTCTCCCCGTTCACCAATATATTTCCCCTTTTCTTTTTTTTTTCCTTATTTTTAATTGATATATTTTTAAAAATCCAGTAGTTCAGTTGTAGAGAGGTTAAGAGAAGTTACCTCTCTTTGACTCATTCATATTTGTTATTGTTTATTTTTAATTTCTTTAAAAATATGAATCTTCTCAAGAATAAGACTTGAAACATTTTTCAACGATAAAAATTTATTTAAGTGGAGAACATGGGTGGTTATTTGAGTAGTTTAAAAATATTTATTTATTATTTTTTTTTAAAAACAGTACGTGGAGTTAAAGAGTGAGAACATGGGAGTCTACTGACATTGACTCATTTTTTTTATTTTTTATTATTTATTTATTATCTAGAACGTGCAGATCAAGTAAATAGTTTGAAAGCAGTTTCTTTTTCTTGTCTTTTTTTATTGTTTAATCTCCTTTTTTTAATTTATTTTTATTTTGCTTTTATTATTTAATCATTAATTATTTAATATTTATTTATTTATTTGTTATTTATTATTTTCGTTTTTTAATTAATTATTATTATTTTTTAATTGTTATCTTTTAATTACCACATTTTTAGTTTTCTCTTAATGGAAAAATTCGATTTTTAACAATTTTTAATAAACTGACTTTCCTTACTATTTCTTTTTATGAATTTTATTTTAAAACCTTATTTATTGAATATAATGGAACCAAAGTATCTCATTTTTCATTATTTAAATGATAGTAATATAATAAAACTAGATAATACACCCTTTTATTTTAATTTTTATATTGTTTTATAATATGAAATAATTTGCCTGCCCAAACGAAATTGGGTGTTGACAATGACAAAGCAAAAAGACAAAATATTAATTATTTTACTAAAATATATTGTCATGTTCTTAATGACATGATCATAAAATAGGACATTCAAATCTTCTCACATGTCACTAGAATTAAGTAGTTATTAAAACATTTAGCATTTAATCCAGAGGCCACAAAGGTTATATTAATAGTTATTTTTATGGTAATAATGTCTAAGTGAGATAAATTTCAATCTAGTTAATAATTAAACGTTAATAATATTAAAAAACAATACATTAAAGTTAATAATACTTTTTATATAAACACTTATTTATATAATTTTTTTGTCCCACTATCCCAATTTTAGACCATTTATTTATTTTAAAAACATTGCGTGTTTAAGTTAGTATTGACTAATTAAGTGTGTTTATCTTGATAACTTAGAAATTAAAATTAAAACTAAAAAGAAAAAAATATGGGACAAATGCATGTGTTTTCGCGGGATTAGAACAATTTTTCTCAAATAATTGAATTGTGTTAAACCAATGAAACAGAGAAAACATAGATTCAAGATAAAATAAAACCTTAAAAATAAGGAAACATTGTTCACAGCTATATAGAAATGAGATTTATATATGAATAGATCAAATTATGGCTGAAGAAAAATTCAATAATTAGTCTATTAAAAAGTAAGAGTTAAAACAATCTTAGCAGCTAGGTAGTAGGATTAGAGTAGTTTATTTTATTAATTTAAATGCATAACTTAGTTAACAAATTGAATTAAGCAATGATTCAATATATTTCTTAATTTTTTTATTTCTTAATTTTATTTTATTTTTACATATTTAGCTAATTGTAATATATATTAATCTACTTTTCAAAATTACCGATCCAAATACATTTAATTAGTCAATGTTAAAAGTAAATATACATGTCTAATGAAAATGGATTAAAGTGAATTGAAATTATATAAAAAGTTTAAAGATTAAAATTACAAATTTTACCAAATATAAGAACTAAATCAGTAATTAATATTTCTATTTCAATTAACTATTAAGAATTTAACTAATTTTCAACTACTTTATTAAATATAACCATTATATTGAAAAAAGAAACAGTTTCTCCTAATTATAAAGAAACTTAGTGAAGAATAACATTACACTATCTTCTTATTACATCTTATTTAACTTCTTAATATTTTATAAAACAGACATTGAACAAAATAAATATGCTTGATATTTAAACATTAATAATTTAATAAATAAGAAAATTAGTGAAAATTTTAAATTCCTTTACCTACTACAATGTTTCATGGAAGCAGGGTTTGATAAGTGGGTTACATGCTTGCATGGGCTCTCCAATTGGTCATTTAATCCATCCTGTCAAATGCTAGAGACCTTCATCATTTCTCTCATGCTCCCTATTTAATATCCTATTTAATGTCTATTTAATGTCTTACTTAACACTCAAATGGTGACATAAGATTATTTATTTATACATATCAAAATATTATAAAATAATTTATACATATTAATTTTATTATTCAACTACTCTGTTCTTTTATATATATATATATGTTCTCTAGCAGCACAACTCACCAAAACCACTCTTCAAAATGGCTTGTAATCTTAATATCATAATGCTTTTGTTGTGTTTTGTTGCAGTGATGAACAATGGAGTTATTCCAAGTACTGCAAAGAAGCTTCAGAGTACTACTACTTCACCTGATGAGAAACAAGTGGTAACTACTTTTGAAGATGAAGAACATCATTCCAAAGTAGAAAGTAGAAGCAGATCTAAGAAGAAGCAGCTACTATAAAGTGGAAGAGAAAGAAGCAAAATATGATACCAACCAACTTTTTCCATCATCATTTCCTCCTATATCATACCCTGATTTTTCTTTTCCTCCTATAGCAATCCCTGATTTTTTTTTCCTCATATAGCAATGCCTCATTTTCCTAAACCTTGTCCACCTTTCTGATTAGCCTGTTTCCATGTGGTGCATGCAGTACTTGCTTCCTATGTTCTTAAGGTGTGCTTAAAGTTGTGTGCATGTCTGTGTTTCAGTTTATGTGTGTTATTTTGAGAAATGTGTTGAGTAAACATGTTTAAGTTTATGTAGAAAAAAACATGTTGAATAAAACATGTTTAAGTTTATGTAAAAAACATGTGTGTTGAGTAAAACAAACATGTTTAATTTTATGTATGTCTGTTGAATAAAATATGTTTCAGTTTGTGTTATTATGGCTTTTTATTCTCTTTTATCATATCCAAAAAAATGGTGTTATAATCTGTTAGGTTTTTGTGAATTTTGATTTTTAAGTTCTCTTAAACTTTGTTGATTTTTTGGGTTAAATAATCTATAATCTAAAATGTAAGAAAATATCATTAATGACTTAATAACAAAATTGATAAACGGAAGACACTCTTAATTATAAGTTTGAATGTTCCTTCAGATGAAATTATAGCATTAAACAAAAATACCAACTCACTAAACAATTACCATAATGTTAAAAGAAATGTGATTTCCCATAAAAGAAAATATATATTTCTAGTCTGAATCAATTTGGATGGATTTATTCTAAAAAAGGATGGATTTAAAAAGATGAAGGTTGATTGATTGATTAATTTGAGAGGATAGATGATGAAGGATTTGGAGAATGATATCTTTGATTGATGATATAAAGAGATTTGAAGAGATGTAACTTGAAATTACGAAATAGCCCTCATAAATGAGGTGAAAATTATAAAATATCCTTATAAGTGGATCATAACTTTGAAAATTACAAAACATCCCTTTAAGTTGGTTTAAGGTTTTCATTGTCCACAAAGATCAATTAGTAATTTCAGAAATATATCAATTAAAAATATCTATAACATCTATCAAATCATTCTCAAACTTTCATAATCAATTTCTTCAAATCCCTTCAAATCTTACCATCTATCTATTAATCCAAATATCCTTACCATCCACACACAATTCACTCAATCATAGTATTAATAATTAAGATAATAATATAGTATTTTACATGTAACTGACATAATATATCATTGAATCACCCGTAGTATTAATTGTTTGTATAATATACCATATTTTATTATGTTTGTATAATTATAACTATGTTTGTTATATTTGTGATCTAAATAAATAAACTAGATAAGAATTGTTTACAAAATAAGTCATTTCAAAATTATTATAAAGATTATAATCATGAAGTCTGTACAATAATACTTACATAAATCTTATTTTAGAGGAATTCTTCTTCCAAATACATACTTTCTTTTTTCACCTCCATAATGAATAAGAAATTACTCATATATCTTTATTTTAAAATTGGAAAAGTCAGCATTGTCCTCCACTCTCCTCACCTCCATAACCTCATTCGTGGACATCTTCCTCGTCCGTGTTTCCATTTCATTTTCATAATCCTCTGTGTACCATCTTCCTCATCCACCACTTTGTGAGATGTATTGTAAATTTAAGTGGTTAATTTGTTGTTTTGTTTATATTTTGAAAAAATGTAAGTCAGATGAGGTGCCATCCGGTTTACATTAACAAAACAAAAATGACAACGGGATGAAATCCATCCAGTTCATAAGTCCCAAATCGCCAACGTCGTTGTTCCTTGTCGTCATTCAACACTGTCCAAAGGTCAAAAAGCCTTCCCTACCATTTAATCACCCTCTAAACCTTAAAAAACACCACTATAGAAGACATATTTGAGTGAAATGAAATGGTGCTTCACTGTGCTCGACCTGCGTGGAGATAAAGAATACATTGTGTTGTTTCTTAATCAGAATAACCAAAGTCTTTTTGGTCATTTACACAGCGGTACTTTAGGAATTAAATTTTTTTATGGAGGTGCATGAAGAGGATATGGAGGTGGAGGAAGAATTTGTCATTTCTCTAAATGGAACGACAAAACAATTTTAAAACCAGGCCCGATTCCATTAACAATATATTAAGGGCAATTGCTTCCTGCACCCACATAATTGCTTCCTGCAACCCATCACTTTTTCGTAATTCCATAATTATCCTTGCCAGAAAGTTCAAAGAGAAAGTTAGGGTTTTGGTGGTTTTGTGAAAAGGAAGGAGAATGTTGGTGGTTAATGACAGAGGAGCTACATGGTGACGACATTGAAGGCTAACGGTGACGACGGATGCAGGCGGAGCAGCGGTGCGATGTGAAGGAGCACGACAACATGGAGGAGCACGACGACGACCGAAGAGCAACGTTTTGAGAGGTAAGAGTTTGATTTTTTCGTGAAATATTGGTTTGATTTGAAAGTATGTATTGTTTGATAAATTTGTTTGATTTGGTTGGATGAATTTGAGTTTGTATTGGTTTAATTTGGTGAAGCAACGAAAGAGGTACTGTAACGTTTGACGAAGGAGGTGTGTTTTTTTTTTTAACTATGTTTATGGAAAACGTTTTCCATAGTTAATTTTTTTTTTCAAAAAGATTGTTCATTACGAAAAACCTTTTCTGTAAGCCATCTATGAAAAATGTTTTCTGCAAGGGTTTTATGGAAAAGATTTTCCATAAAACCCTTAGGAAAAACATTTTCCGCTCCTCATAAGGAAAGCATCTTACGGAAAATGTTTTCCATAAGAGGACTTTTCTCTTATGGAAAACTTTTTCCACAACAGGAGAAGTTGCTTACGAAAATCATTTTTTTGTAATGTAATTCTCCTTCTATGGAAAAGGTTTTCCATAAATTGAATGTCCTCTTACGAAAAACGTTTTCCGTAACAAAAATTTCTCTTATGAAAAACTTTTTTCGTAATTACTTTCTCTTCTTACAGAAAACAATTTTCGTAGGCACTTATCTCACACACCCCCACTTACGGAAAATAATTTTCGTAACACAATAACCTCCTACGAAAAACATTTTCTGTAATATATTTAACCTACCCACATTCTATTACGGATTTCATTTTTAGTAATCGTTAAATGAAAAATCGAATCCTATACCTCTACACCATGCCTAAACCAAACAAATTAAAATAACTTACCTACATTCAACGTTGCAAGAGAAGGTTGCAGGAGAAAATTGTTGCAACATCCTCTACCACCATACTTGTCGGAAAATTTACCATCACTACCACTCAGTGAACCACTTTGGCCTTTAGTATATTTTGCCAAGAACACTTTTGGCATTCCATAAAAGTGATAGGGTGCAGTAAGTTGCCTATATTAAGATACTTAAGTTTATAACGGATGAACAATTGCTCTCTGCACTCCTTTATTTATTTCATACACCCTATCATATTTTTACACAACTTCTCCTTCCTTTCGATAATCTGTCAAAATGATATTTCTAAACAGTGATGCGGTGGAGAGAAACAAATGCAGGATGCAGAAGCAATTACCCAAAGTATAATCAAATTGTATATTTAAAATCTTGTATAATTTTTGAAAAACTAACATCTGATAAAAACAGTTAAATGAAAATTTAACTTGCAGATACACTTTAATATTCTTTAATAAAAAAGTTACCTAAGAGGAGACAACTTTTAACAATTAATTTCGTTTGAGTAATTAAAAAATTAAATAAAAAAGTAAAATTGATTTAAGAAATATCATTATTATTATTATTTAAGTAAAATTAAATTTTGCTTTATTATTATTTGTTTATATTCTTTTGTTGATTTGTTATATTTAGTTATATGTTAACATTTGTTTTTCTCAAAAGTATTTTTTTTTATTATAGGCATTTACTATTTGATTTGTCAAATTTGATAAAAGATGTTTACTTTACATCACTTCCTATTGTAATAAATTAAGAAATCATGTAAATACTTGGACATCTCATCATATATCTAATTCACAATTGCAAATTAAAATTTTAAATAATAAAAAAACTTCTTTTAAAAATATTTTCATAAAATTGCATAATAATCTACAAATGATGTATAATTTGTAAGAATATCATTTATAAGTATGCTTAAAAAAATATAATTCATTAAAATAAATAAAATTAAAATATCAAAACTCCGAGAAATCAACACACAAAACAACTATAAAACCTTATTTTCTATTACGAATACATAGGAATGAGATTAATATTTTTATTAAATTTAAATAAATATTTTCACAAATTTTTTTAATAAATTTAAATAAATATTTTGAGATTTAAATTGATCAATTAGTTGTAACCGTATTAAAAAAGATGTTAAAATGTTAAGATTATATTTCATAAAATTAATTCCTATAAATCTAAATTTGGTTTAAAATGCATTGTTTTCTAAAGAGTTTTTTTAATAAATTATAGTAATAACTTTTTATTTAACTTTTCTTTTCCATGATTTCAATTATGACAAGGTAGGTCATTTATTTATTTTAGAAACATTACGCGTGTTTAGTGTTTAAGTTAATATTGACTAGTTAAGTGTGTTTATCTTGATAACTTATAAATCAATCTTAAAACTAAAAGACAAAATATGATAGGAATGCATTTATCTTGTGGGGTGAGAACAATTTTCTCAAATAATTGAATTCTGCACAACCAATAAAACGCATAGAAAACATTGATATATAGTGAGATTGATGATAAAATACAATCTTTAAAATAAGGAGACGTTGTCCATAACCATGTAGATGAGATTTATATACGAATGAATTAAATTATGGTTGAAAAAAATGCAATAATTAATCTATTCAAAGTTAAGCGTTAGAACTATCTTAACGGAGAGCTAGTACGATTAGATTTTTATTTTTATTTTAATTTAAATGCATAACTTGCTAGCAAATTTAATTTAACAATGATCTATTATATTTCTTAATTTTTCATTTATTAATTTCATTTCATTTTTACATCTTCATGGAATTATAATATATATTAATCTAGTTTTCAAAATTACCAATCCAAATACATTTAATAAGTCAACTTTAAGAGTAAATATACATGTTTCTAAA
>Ga0209489_104209_pt1 | contig 26761 bp, 17 predicted proteins | sample SiratrowhiteBW_FD_187527 | JGI IMG/M metagenome (GOLD analysis project Ga0209489, IMG submission 187527) | Root nodule microbial communities of legume samples collected from California, USA - Siratro white BW (SPAdes) (version 2) | ecosystem: Host-associated > Plants > Roots > Nodule | place... | reverse complement strand
TTTTTAAAAAAAAAAAAAAAAAAAGTTAAAGTCGCGGTCCATATATTAATAATATAATTGTGATCTCTATAAAGCTTCAGTAAGAAAATATTTTAATTAAATGCATAATTTTTTTTATTTCAAAATCGTCCTACTTTCTCATTTTTGAAAAAGAAATCCCATTTTAGTAAATTAAAAAAAATGACACCATTTACATAAAAAAAAAGCTGACTTTGATTGTAAATTTAGATTTAGAAAATGATCTCCTAATGTCTCATATTTCATGTGCTTCCATGTCTGTAGTTTTTCTTTTTTTTTCGGGCATATTCCAATTGAAGACAATATTAGCTAGGTTTTTAATCCTTTAGGTGTTCTCTCTACTCTGATGTAAAACATCATATTAAACATTTTAAATTAATTTAAAAAACAAAAAATAATATTTTATAAATTTTATTTTTTTATTGTCAAATATTATTTATTAATGTGTTATTCTTTTAATTTGTTAATTCTCCAACTACTTATATTACATCCTCTCATGCTTTAACAGTTTAAAAGAGAGAAACAAATATAAAAAGATTGTGAAAAAAAAATTAAAAACGATTCATTAAAATAGTTAAAAACACAAAAATGTAAGCACTAAACTTTCTCCATATGGAAAAGATTGATAAAGAAAAGTTGATATATATACAACTATGTTTTAAATTGAAATTTTCTCAAAGCAAAAGAGTGGGAGAGATTATCATTATATGTATAAATTGTGTAACATTTCATATTTTTCATATAATAGAAATTTTATTATATAAAAAAATATAATAAACTTGAATATAAAAATTCATACATTCATCATTCATCATGTATTTCAAAATATACTTCTCCAAGATAAGATTTAATAAGAATATCTCCGTAAAATTACAAATAAAATAAAATAAAGCTTCTTAAACAATTCACTTGGGACTCACATCTGTCAAATCCTCTACTCACATGTATGATGTGCGATTAATCTACTCACGTGTATGATGTGAGATGAATTATCATCGTAGTTTTAAAAGTAAAACAAACAACACACAAAAAGAATGATAAGCTATAGAGTTTTCAAAAAATATATATTTTCATAAATTGGATTTATATCTCAACAAAACAACAACAATTTAATCTTTCATAATTCATCTCACATCATACAGACACTCGTGCATTGAGTTAGATTCAGAGGTGTACACCTGTCATATATCACTCAACTATTCTGATCGGGCTCATATTTCAAACCTCAGAACAGTCTATTTCGATCGGGCTCATATTTCAATCATCGGATCCCATATGCACAGGGTTAATCCATATGTCTTATTCTGATCATACTCGTATTTCAAACCTCAAACAGGACCATATGAACCTCCTTCGACTCTTCACTAACTAGTAATCTTCATCTATGGGAATCCAATGTACCAATAGAGTCTAGATACCTCATTGAATCCTTAAATAATGTACATCCTAATAATCTCAACACGAGTATTTCCTTTCCTGAAGATACTATGTCTCCGATCACACACCACATCATTCACAAACATTGATACTACATCATACAATACATAAACATTCATTCCATTTTACTCAAATTCATCCAATTCATATTTAATAAAATAAATAATTACAATATATATCAAAAACAATCAAACTAGCTTCCATTACCTCTATAAAATAGAAATACTCAAAAACCTTAAAATCACAGGCAACTTAACTTTATTCAAGAATATGATCAGACACTCTTGATCTACTCAACGCTAGGAATATCCTCTGACTGTCAATCTGATAACTTATGAGATGACAAATCTAGAGAGAAGGTAAACAACTTTTGATTGTCAATCTAATAACCTGTGAGATGACAAATTTAGAGAGAAGGTAAACAACTTTTAAAGAGAAATTGTTTGAGAAATGATGTTTTCATAATAATGAAATTATATATCTTCTTAAAGAAAGAGAGAGATTTGGTAGTTTTTATAAACAGGATATCTTCTTAAGAGATAATTGGTGGGATTTTTTATTAGAATAAAACATAATATCTTCTTAGGGAGAGTTGATAGTTTTTATAAAAATAAAAGAGAATATCTTCTTAGAGAGATAAAATATCTTTTGAGAGAAAGATAATATCTTCTAAGTGATAGTTGATGGTTGTTATAAAAATAAAAAGTAAATAAATATCTTTTATTACTTAAACAACTTAAAAAAATAAATATTATTTTATTTATCTCTAAAACTAAATTCTAGGTTAGTTTTTATTTTATAGCTATTTTCTAAGGTATTACAAATTGTATTTTAATATATAATATATAATGTTAAATAATATTTTTTAGCTTAATTTGAAATATATTTTAATTATAGTTTATATTTTGAAAATGACTTTTATATCAAATAACTTCTAAACATCTATTTTATAAATTACTTTTTAAATATATATTAAATTTTTTAATTACATTAATTATATTTATCACAAACTTTTTACAAAAATATACTTAGTTTCCCTTAATCCAAACTACTCTTTTTACTCTCTTTGTACTCTTTTCTTTACCCTCTCATCCTAAAAGTATAAACTACAAAATCTGAATAGTTTAAGTCTAAAATATAATTATCTTTAAAATAATCCAAAAAGAAAATTTATGTGATTATATCTTATAAAATTAAATTTAAAATATCATTTTCCATATTTAAATTTGAGATAATTTTATATTATATTATTAAAATATGTTATTTTATATTTTTCTCTTATCTGTTAAATATAAAAACTAATATAATTTTTCTGTTAAAGAGGACAGAATCGAGAATCCAAAAGTTGTCCAATTATATTTTAGCTTGAATATAAATCACATTACAAAAGATAATTAAACTAATAAATAATATTATCGAATGAAATATCTTATTATATTAATTTTCAATAAAGTAATATGAAAAAAGGTCATATAAATTAGATACAAATGAACAAGAAAAATAATAGTTTGAAAACAGTTTTGTTAGATAAACAGAAGAAAATAGATACTATTTTGACAATTTTCTATATGTACACACATAACTTACATACGTGTATTACCACATATTTTATACACAACCCTAATAATTTTTTTTATAGTATTTATACAACTCTTTTTCTATTTTCAGTGTGTGAATTTTATTTTATTTTATTTGTATGGACAATTTTAAATATTTTTGAATTAATTAAAAATAGAACAAATCTTAATCACTTAATAAAATCTGATCGGTTTAAATCTAAAATATTATTGTTTTAAGAAAATCTAAAATATATCTTATCTAATGAATCCTATAAATGAAATCTGAAATATTATAATCCATACTTTAAATTGAGATAAGTTTATTTATATTATCAAAATATATAATATATAATAATTTAACTGTAATTAAAAACTGATTTAGTTTAAAAGAGTGGCTGGTGAAAAAAAAAACAAAAAATGGTAAAACACGTGAAATCCAGCTAATACCGATAGGATCGCCGCCTCTTTTGAAACGTGATACACTCTCTTATCTTTTATTTAAGTAGGGAAGGCCCAAACGAATCTCACACAAAACGCGTCAACGAAGGCGGCTTCTTTCGTCTCTGTTCTCTGCTTCAGCTTTTCTCCTTTCGCTTGCTTTACGTGTCGCCGGTAAGGCAATTCGATACCTCTAAACCCTAGCGAGACGCAGCCACCGTTTAGGGTTTCGATCATCCATTCATCTTCCTTGTTTCCTTTGCGTGATTGCTTTCCTGTGGTTTCATTTCTCTCGTACGTTTCAATTCTGTTGATTCCATCGAGGAAGCACTTGAGAAAATTATAATTGATTTTTGTCGTGTGCTTTTTTGTTGATTAGGGTTTGTGAATCATTAAAAAAAAAATTGAATTATCCGTTCTGTTGTTTTTGGGAGGGTTAGGGTTTCGAAATTTGGGATTATTGAGGGTTTCGGTTTGAAATACATTTTTCTTGGATTCTTAATTGCTTATTGAGAGGACTTGTGCTTGTGCTTGTCAATCAATGGCGGCAGGGCGAAAAAGTGTTTCGCTGAGAAGAGACTTTTTCGAATACAGTTCCACCAAGGGGTCTGATCACAATAAGAATGGCTCTTTCGGCGTGGAAGTGGGTGGATCTCGCGGCCATCACTTCGCTCGTTCCGATGGGCTTCGTGGTGGGAAAGAGGAGAGAGAGCAAGGTGAGATCTGTGTTGAAGATGGGGAATATGAGGGTGCCTATGGTTTGCCACCGCCAGAGAAGAAAAGGAAGTTTTCTCCAATCGTGTGGGACCTAGCAGAGAAGGAAGAAAGAATCTCGTCTAAGAGTAGGATCTCTAAGACTGTTGCTGTGTCTCCTCCTCCTCCATCTGTACTGAGAAGTTATGGAGCCGACGGTGTTCATTCACGTGATCTTATGGAGGAATCTTTACCAGATTCTCGAAGCGATAGACACGATGCGGGGGAAGAGAATGATGTGCAAGAATGGACTATCACAAAGTCAAGATGGGCTTCTGATGATGGTCCCTCACCCAGGACTGCTGATGATAAATTCAATCATGGCAAGGGGAGCTCCAGTCCTGAAATTGGTGAATTCCGTCGCTGTGGATCTTCAGAGAGCACCGTCACTAGATCATCAGGAAGCACTGGAAGAGATCATTATGTGGGTCTTTCTACTGATGACTCCGATTCTGAAAATAATTTCCGTATGGATTCCATGGTCGAGGTTGAGGAACCAAGTGACGTTGGTGATTGTCCCTCGGATTCTGAAGAAAGTTGTGGATTGATGCATGGGCAGAGAAATATAAACATGCTTCACAGTTGCAGAAGTGTGTGCGAGTTTGAGATGATTAAGAAAATAAACGAAGGAACTTATGGTGTTGTCTATAAAGCTAGGGATAAGAAAACTGGAGAATTAGTCGCATTGAAGAAGGTGAAGATGAATATAGAGAGGGATGGCTTTCCGATGTCATCCTTGAGGGAAATAAACATTCTCTTGTCTTTAAACCACCCCTCCATTGTGAATGTTAAAGAAGTAGTTGTAGACGATTTTGACGGTACTTTTATGGTAATGGAATACATGGAGAATGACCTCAAGGGAATGATGGAGGTTAAGAAACAGCCTTTTAGCATTAGCGAAATTAAATCCTTGGTAAAGCAACTTCTTGAAGGTGTCAAGTATCTCCATGATAACTGGGTTATCCATAGGGACTTGAAGTCATCAAACATTTTACTGAACCATGATGGGGAGCTTAAAATATGCGACTTTGGGTTGTCAAGGCAGTATGGAAGCCCTCTGAAGCCATATACTCCTGTTGTGGTTACGCTATGGTACAGGTGAGTAGCATTATAATATTATTTTACTTTTTATGAAGCTATCTCCGTAAGATTATATGATTTTTTCATTTATATTGGTTGAGAAGTATATGCCATAAACTCATGAATGGATGTATTGGTTTGTGCAGAGCACCTGAACTTTTGTTGGGCGCTAAAGAATACTCGACAGCAATTGACATGTGGTCGGTGGGTTGCATAATGGCTGAATTATTTGCCAAAGAGCCTCTGTTCAGGGGTAAAAGTGAACTTGAACAACTTGATCAGGTTATTTTTACTAAAATCACTTGAATGCTACTTTTTCTTCATCTCATTTATCTTACAACGTGAGAACTCTGCTGCCTAGTAACACTTCTCTCTATGTCCACTGTCTGCAGATTTTTCGAACCTTGGGTACACCTGATGAGAAAATTTGGCCAGGATTATCCAAATTACCAGGGGCTAAAGCAAAATTTGTCAAGCAACCGTAAGCATGCCTTGTCTCTGTTTGCTCTTGATTAGAATTACATGTTATTACTTATGGGTGATAGTGCGGTTATACTTTGTCAACTGTTTGACCATAAGTTATTGATATTTCAGGTTTAATATGCTGAGGAAAAAGTTTCCAGCTGCATCATTTACTGGTTTGCCAGTTTTATCTGAGCTGGGATTTGACTTGTTGAAGAAGCTTTTAACTTATGACCCCGAAGAGGTAAATATTGTTCATTGAATAATTTTTATTGGTTTTCTTCAACATAGAGCTGAATAAGGCATAATGTATAAAACTTGTTTTACTTGTCGCAGAGGATAACTGCAGAAGATGCTCTCCTTCATGATTGGTTCAATGAAGCCCCTCCTCCCAAATCTGATTTCAAGCCTATTTTCCCTTCTTGGAGGTGCTAGGAAAGGTACTGTTGCTGGATGCCTGAAATACCAAGAACAATTGCTATTTTTACTGCCATTGTTTCCAACTTTTTCTTACCCTGATAATGATCATATACAAAGAATGATATATTGCAAATGACAGCGTGATGCACTTCATTGTTTGCTATATAAATTAGAAGCGGCGGATTGTTGTATATACCTGAGAAGGTATGACTAGCACTTGATTTTTTCCTCCCTAGTGAAACTCAACGTATCTCTCTTGCTGGTGAAAATGATGTACATAATATTTCAGGACAATTGGTAATTAATGATGAATTTTTGCTCTTGTATTGTCTTATCCTGTACTATATATTTCCATTTTTTTTTTCTATGGTTTTGTTCTATCCTTATGGTTGCCCAATTTAAGGTTTTTTGAAACATAGTTGCATTTTATCGATTATTGTTATTGTCAATTATATTCAGAATCGTTTTTTCTTCTCTGAAGTTTACCGAACTATGATTATAAGATAAATAAAATTCGTTTAAATTTAAACAAAAAATTATTGAAAAATAATCATTAGCTCATTTTAAATGTTAGGAAAACAAGAGAGCATTTACAAATTGAAGTTGTTATTTCAAATGTTCAGTTTATATTGCCAAACATCTTTCTTTATCTAGAAAAAAAAACAGCTGAAATGATTTCAGCTGTTCTAAACATGCACTAAATTGGGTCCGAGGAGTTTTGTCGTTATCTTTTCTCCTACTAATTTTACACCAGGAGATGCTTCTAAAAAACATTGGCTGCATTGATGCTCCAAGCATTGGTAGCAGTTGGATACATAGAAAAATAATCCCAGGGATTTTCTTGGTCAACAGGTAAATATGTTCAATTTCAAAGTTGATCCCTGAAATAAAATGATAGTATGTGCTAGATTTTTGGGGAGTGGTTGCGTAGCTTCCATGTTCTTACCCATTTTTCTGCAATAGGCTTTACATTTCCCTTACCGAAATGCGGTTTTTAAATTAACAAGACACGGGAATGAGTTTAGGCAGTGGATTGCTTTCTGGAAAAGGGGTCACAAGGAAGTGGGTGAGGTATGGTGAAGATTGTGGAGCTCCGGAAGGCAGAGATAGGTAGGTGACATTTGTGCTTCCCAGCTATTTGGTGGGTCGTATATGGTAATTTGATGAAATTCAATTGAAGGTAACATTTTCTTTATTTATTTATAGAGAATTGAAGTTGTCTTCTAATGATGATTTTTTCGTATATTTTGTTCGTCTCAGTAAGACACGTTCTTAATTTGATTAGTGTATCATTCTAGATATTACATCCGAGTATTAATTGAACCTTTCGAGCGCTGAGCACTGCTCTTCCGGTGTCTGGTATTCACTCTCAATCTTCTGGATTTTCAAGGTGCAAAAATTATGGTTGGTATGAAAAAATTGAGAGGGATGATGAAGATTTAATTAAGTATTTTGGTGGAAGAGAAAAGAGAAAAATAATTTTAAAATTAATGGTCTGGTCCCTTCTTTCTTTTCATATTAAATTATTATATCCTGTAACTTAACATTTACCTATTTTATTACATTTCATCTATTTCTGTTTTATTAGATTATTTCTTTGTAATTTATTTCTCATTTCATATTCTGGTTGTCCTTAAAATGTATGATATCTTGTTTTTTTTTTTTAATTTATACAGCGCTGTTAGGGAGGTCTTTTTACTGTTTCATTAGCTTACCTTTCAGAGTGGAAATCTTCAAATGAGTTTATCCCTTATGATGTTCAGGATAATTTTGCTCTGGAAAATGCAGACGCATTTTTTTTTTCTGCAAAATTATTGTAAATAATTTTTGTAAAGATTGGTGGAGAGTGTTTTAAAAATAACAGGATGAAAGGGTTATTAATTATATTTTTTTAGGCTGATTTGAGATTGTTAGTATTTGGGGAATTCCAAAATAGAGAGAACGCTCGAGCTTTGCGTTCAACGGCGTGTAATTGACTGTCATCGTATGGGTGAGCTCATTTGGGGAATACCAAAATTGAGAGAACCACTACATGATTTCCTATTTCTTTTTATTATTTAGCCATGCAAATACAATACCAACATTCAAATTAATTGATTCGGGTCAGAAAATTGTCGAGGTTTACCACGTTGTTTGGATTAAGAATTATGAAAAAAATTAAAATTTATATTGTCTAGACAAGGAAGTTCATAGAATTTCAAAATTGTAAGTTTAGAATTTATAGAACTATTTTTGATTACTTGAAATGATAATTTAACATTTTAGTAAAAAGGTTAGACTTTGATTTCTTTTCAAAAGTTAAGAATTTATCTCTCCTTGCTTTCCCTGCTTTTTTCTCCTCTTCCTTTTCTCTATTTCTGTCATTTTATGTTATCAAATATTTTTGAAATATATTTGAAAATAATGTGTAATTAAAAAATAAACTATTTAGCAAGAGAAGGGAATTCAATAAACGTACAAAATCCTATTATGTATCCTATTATGTTTTGGATGACTTTGATTTTAAAATAAAGACATTTTTCATTGAATTGGTACCGAAAAATGAAAAATGAAATGTAATTAAATTTGCAGAAAACAAAGAAAGGTAAGTGATTGAAAAATAGATAGATAGAAAAATTCTGTAGTAATATTCTTGGCAAAAACGAGTAGAATAAGAAATTGAATCTTTAACTCAACAATAAGCATGTAGATAAATAAAAATGTGCTATAGTCAAATATGAAGAGAAATATATTTTATAAATACTTTCGTATATAGTTTCGTCGGAGATTTGGACAAATTAGTGTCTTTCTATCTAGGATGTTTGTGTTTCTATACATGGTATAGAAAAATCAACTACATCTATTTATTAATTGATTTATACTAAATCAAAATACTAATATGAATATATAAATGTCTAAACAGTATTGGATAATGATCAAAATTATTATTCGTTCATATACAAAATCAGTTAAATATTTTTTTTTGAATATAGGTACAGTTATTTTTTTTACTATCTATCACATTTCTCCGATCAAGCAAAAAAGAACCTTGTTTTTTTTTTTTTTTTTTTTTTTTTTTTTTCGTTTTTCTCCTCGAAGGGGAAGGAAAATTTAGTTTTTAATAACAATTTTCAAGGTATTTGAATCTTCGTGAGAAAGCAGGTGTCCATAGATCAAAATTGAAATCATATTCACGTTAACATGACTCTTATTAATCATTTCTAACATTCTTAATACATTACAAAAACACAAAAAGTCGAGAGATTAAATAAAAATTCACTAATAGATTCTAGAATGTTGAAAATCTCATGTACTACAATAAAAGATATTAAACACTATTTGAAAATATGTTATCCTAATAAGAAAAAGTAGTTTTCTATCCGTAATTAACTACTCTATCCCTAAAAATTATGAAAATCTGAAAGATATACTCTAATATAATCTAAATCATTATTTCATCTGTTTCTTAGCTTTCAAATAGTAACTGCACCGTCCGAAAAGGACTTGATAGTAAAAGTAACCAAAGTATATGAATCCGAGAGTTTTCCATTCATTTTGAATTATACTTACAGTAGCATAAATTATTCTCGTAACATACCTTGAAAAGCTTATTGAACTTGTAAGGATGCGACAAAACAACCCCCATGAGCTTAGTTCTAGAATTTCTTAAAACTCTACCACGGCCGAATCTGTTTCCTTGTCCAGTATAAGCTCCGTTTGCGTTACATTTAATCAACCTCCACAGGGTGATTTTTCTACCTTTTCCTTTACCTGCAAGCAACAACAAAAGCTTTTAAAGAATTTGAATTCGTTAATTGTAGATTTCGTGTTACTCGCTGCTAAAGAACCAGAAATGGTCACCAATGCATATACTTTATTTTTAATATTCTGATAATGAATTTGGTGCCACTCGAATTTGATCTTCTGTTTAGTGTTCCAAATTTCTACAATTATGTGTAATATAAAACAGCATCACAATTGTCACCATACTACTCCGATTTCGATTTAACTGCATAAATACTTGAGGCATTCAACTGATTGAGGTATTCAACTGCTGATCAGTGACGTTTTTGTAGTTACACAATCTATCTTAAAAAACAAATAGTCAACAGTTTCAAAAGTCTTGTAACAATGACGACAAAAGGAAGTCACGTTAAGACCCACATTGCCTAAGAACAGTCTTGCATAGTATAAAAAGTTTGGGAAAGGAGAACGATTTTGCCCTAGATTCTTGTCAGTTTTATGGATATGCATATAAGCTTTGATGCTTAATTCACAACTTTGACTAGATTTGCATCTTACAGCTCCTGTAAATTAGTTGTAGGTATCACACTATGCAAATTTTGCTGCTTAACTATTTGTGGCATTAAGAAAGCTGTCATGCTTTATCTGAAATACAATCTGAAACCTCAGCTTTGAGTAAACCACAAGTTTATGTCAATGTTTATCATCTCGACTATTGGATCAATGAGCAACGTGTTAGTCCATAAGTTTATCAAACTTCCATTGCCAATCTGCCATACGTATTATCCCCCATAGAACCATCCTTCATAGAAAAACTACCACCAAAATATTGTTTACCAATCCATTCGTGCTACTTGCTATTATACTCTAATGTCATTCTTAATGGTAGATCTAATACTTAGTTATTTAAAAAGTATTTAAGTCAATTTTAATTTAAAATTGAGTATGCTCGTTAGTGCTGTTCTTATTTCATTCCAAACAGGAAGACGAATTTACTAACCGTTTATATTAACATATACTATTCGAAGGAAATAATAAATGTAACCTACTTTTTTTCAAATTAACATGTTACTATGAACTCTTGCAATCAAGTTTTGAATCACCTTTTAATTTTATAAAATTGATTCTAGTAAAAATTAAAGAATAATAATTCATTTTTGAAAAACTTACTTAGGAACAACTTACGAAAAACAAAAGGCCGAGCAATTATTTTTTGGAAAATCTAATTCCACACCATCAAAAGCAGATTTGGGGGACACGTGTTTTCACCCAATTATGCTAGTAGTAGCTCAGATTTTTCCAACCAAATGTCGGGAGAAAATTCGTGCAAAAAAGTAGCAGAACATAAATTCAAATTCACTTGATTTTTTATTCAAAGTAGCTCTTCGAATCTGGGTTTAAGAACAGCCGGCATTTGCAGTAAAGCTGAAAAGGTAAGTGAATTTCATTGTATATCAAAATACAAATTGGCAATGTTAAGTTTTCCTAAAAAAGGAACAATTGCAGTTCGAGCCCGAGGATCCAGGGATGAACTCTATTAAGACAGCACTTTCTCTACTTCAACTGTGACCTCTTTGGGAGGTTTCTCAGCATGAAGATTAGCAACGATGCCCTTCTTGGAATAGTAATCAATAACCTGCATGTTCAAATGCAAAAATTTCCAATCAAGACCATGAAATTACAATGAAAATTCAAAGAGACAAAAATGAGAAAGGCCTTCCTCAAACAATTATAATAGAGAATCCGAACGCTTAAAAAAGGATTCAGAATCATACGGGCTCAGTTTGCTTATGAAATGCCTCCAGTCTTGACTTGAGAACAGCTGCAGTGTCATCCTTGCGCTGGATGAGTGGTTCACCAGTAACCTGAGAAAAACAAATTCAATAGCGAAATTGTTTAGTGCTTTTCTTAAGCTATCATAACAAAGCTCGCGGCAAGCCCCGACCTTTTAAGTGGGCAGGGCATCCTCCACAGCCCCCTAAACATTCTATACGTGAAAATAGAAAAATCTTTTGTATACTAATACGTACTAAAACTAAATTAATTTCCAATAAAACATGTTAGCAAAAAAAGTGTGGCATCTCATTATATTTTATTAAAATTGAACTGGCCTTTAATTCAACCCTACGTATTACTAAAAGGGGGATCATAGCCAAAGTCTTAGCCAATGTCCAACATCTTAACATCCTCCTCTCAAACCCAGGACTGGACAGGAGTTTTAAGTTTGTATGGATAAACATTTTAGAATGGCAAAACATCAAGACTAAATTTGACCTTGACACCGTATTAGAAAGGGACCGTGCCTAAATCAATCTCAAAAGTTAGTTCTAAGGTGGAGAATAGACCAAGTCTTACCAAAAAGTGCATGATCATATGTCTAACCGTTGTTGGACATCTAAACAGTATTTAAGTTTGAATGATACTAATAGCTTTTCAGAACTCCCATAAATGTTAAGCACATATAAGCAGAAGTTAATTTTAGGCAACTAACATTTTTGCAGGGTTTAAATAAAGTTTCAGACTTACATCATCAACCCCAGAAACCTTAGGAGGGGCAAATTTTGTGTGGTATGTTCTGCCACTGGATGGGTGTATCCAGCGACCAGTAATTCGCTCCTCAAGGATTGCATCGTCAATTGCAAAATTGAGCACCTTATCAACTTTCACTCCCTGTTTATCCAGCATCTCATCAAGCTGCAAAGAAAGAAAAAGCAGGTTCAAAAGATGTAGATGAACAGCACGTAAAACAGTGCATTAAATCGAGTAACTCTGTTTGACATAAGCCCAATATTTCAAACAAAAGAAACTCAGATTTCCAACAATGTCATACCTTCTGTGCTTGGACCACAGTTCTTGGGAAACCATCAAGAATGAAACCTTTCTGACAGGATGGTTTTTTCATCGCTTCATCTATAATCCCAACAACCAAGTCATCAGAAACAAGTTCTCCCTGAAATATTGTAACATAATATCATATTAGCCATCTCGAGAGAGAGTACACACAGTAAAACAGTAAATCCCCAATAAGATTCCATGCAAGAAGGCTTTACCTTATCCATAGCTTCTTTAGCCTTGACACCAAGAGGGGTCTTGGCAGCCACAGCTGCTCTTAACATGTCACCAGTAGCTAAGTGGCATAAGCAGTACTCGTCCTTTATGATTGGTGACTGGGTACCTTTGCCAGATCCAGGTGGGCCTGCAGTAACATATTTTTAAGTTATATTCCACTTGAATTTCAGAAGATAAAAAACCAATATATGTTGTAAATTCTTAAAGCATGACTCAAATGAGCACACCAAGGCAAATATGGAGATTAACCCTAACTCACTAATTGCCAGTACTTAGAACATTGATATAATACACGGACGAATATCAAATTAGAATAGTAGCTTAAGTGTAGTACAGAGACAATACAAATCCAAGTGCTACTCATCATTTAAAGGAGTTGTCACTTCTAATGTATAGGTTTGATTTGAATATTTATGGAAGATTAGGGCCTCACCGTCTTCATTTTCCAAGCAATAAATCTAAGAGAAGCATAAAAAAGGAGGATCCATTATGGATGAAACCTCCCTTTAAAATAATAAGATTGTAGGAATATACACATTAAAAATCCCAATCTAGCTCTTGAGAAAAACAGGTTCAGTTTGAAAGATCAACACGAAAACTCAATTTAGCTCTTCGTTTTATCTGCCTGGCAAATACAAAGCGGTGTCACAGATGACCAGAATTGTATTAGTAGTGGAAAAAATGCCAACATTTACAAGATGCAACAAGCTAAGAAAGTAAAGGCATTGTGGTAGAGTACAATTATAATCAAGTGAGTAAAAAGTCCTGGAGAAAAAACCAGCATCACTTGATTGAAATCAAATCGGGAGAAATATAAAACCACATACATAACATCTTTCTGCCAACAGTACACAGATAGATCTACACACTAAAGTTAGCATGAGAGTAAACATAAGCAAATTCTTCAGGACTGGAAACATTTTGAACCAAGACTATTATCCAATCAAACCAAAAGAAATGGCACATATGTGCAAGTCTCTATCGTCTAAAAGTAAAGCTACAAAGCTCATGTCAGCTACGCAATCTGCAAGAAAAAATATTAAACCTAAAATGTAAAAAAGTTACACATAAATGATGACCAAGAAAAAAAAATACAGAAAGAACAACCATATCTGATACCCGTGTAGATTCACAATTAGAGAACCGTATTCAAATCAAAAATATTTAAATCACAAACAAAAAAAAAAAAAAAAAAGTATTAAACAGTTCGAGAGCTATTTTATACAACACCACATGCAAAACACGGTACACCATCCCAGGCAATAACTTCGTAGCATATAATCACCAATCAAAAATAATATTCATCCACCAAAGAATGAAAACTAAAAGTAACTCAAAAGAAAATAAAAAAAAGATAACCAGAAAAACACAATAAAAAATCCATAAAGCGTAAAGCACAAATCCACTTTTTTTCTTCTCCAGGAACTGAAGAACTCAGTACATCGAGGCATAAGAGTATCTCCATCCTCAACCGTATAGCTAAACCCCCTCAAAGTTCTGAGCGTTTTCCCTATTAAACGATAGTAAGCGCCTCACGAAGGAAACCCTAAAATCCGCATCAACAACATTGAACGCAACAAGTGCGTAAATATCGAACTATTTAACAAAAGCATTTTCGGATCTGATTTAACAGCGAGAACGAAACTAAAACTTAACAAAAATTCCTAGAGAGAGATGGAGATACCGATGAGAATAAGGCGCTTGTCCGGTTTGGAGGAGCATTTGAAGCGACGAAGGAGCTCAGTCATGAGATCCATAGAGGGAACATCTTCCAAGTTAGTGTTCGCCATTGCTGTTTCTGTCTATGAGGCTGTTCTTGTTTTGTCCGCAGAACAGAACAGAAGAAAACCAGAATCTCGAATACCACAAACACTTTCTCCAACGTTGGGTTTGCGGTTCGGACCCTCTCCCACACTTCAAGAAACGCAACTCGCCGTCTCCCTTGTTTTTCCTTCTTACCCTTTCCTTCCCTAAAAGTGTTAGGTGACTACTTTTTTTTTTAATTATTTAATTTAATCATTACTTAGAAAAACTTTCCTTCTTCTGAATAATTTTAAAAACATATTTTTTTAATTTCAAAAATTAAATAAACCAAAGATGTTTCAAAGAGAGAAATAAATGTGTAATTAAACTTTCTTTTTCTTTCAACCCTTTGATATTATTATATTATTTTCTTTGGGTAGGTGCAGACGCAGACGCTTTTGGCCGTTTGAATTCTTTCATCTGTTTTCGTGACTAAGATCGGCAACGGTTTAGATTGCCTGCAGTTGGTAAACCAACCTCACACAATCATGGTGATTCCAATGTTTATGTAATTTTATACAAATAATTTTAAATACTGTGCTAAAGTCTATGAACCGTTGGATTTGATACCCCACAGTGCAGTTCTGTGTTAAATTGTACAGGATCCAAATCCCATTAGTTGGCTGTTGTCATTAACCAACAAAGCTAATTTTTATGCTCCCTTTTAATAGATCTTTTTAATTGAAGAAGCTTCTTTTACCCACAGAAAACTGTATACTTCTAATTCTACAGTACAATAAGTGGTTTTTGGTTTTCATTTCCAACTACCAAAAAGAACGGTTGTTGGTCTAATTTTATTTTGAATTTTTTATGTTTAGACCATATGTCATGTTTTAGTTTTCATATTATTATTATGCCAAAATAATTTTTCCTTTAAAAGATTTTGATTTGGTTTTTACCTTAAAAAGTTAATTGCCATTTTTGTCCTCTTTTATATTTTGTTTAAGAAATTTTTTGTGACAACTGAAAAACTAAAAGAGAAAAACATAACATATAACTAATATCTTACAAAAGATATTTCCATCCAATTAGCAAATCAACTCCAATGTTGATTAAGCTCTAATAATAAGAAAAGTTTTAAAATATAAATATGTATTTCTTAATCATAAATATTTAAATATTTGAATAATAAATATGAAATCACGATATTATCTTGAATATAAAATTGTTTATAAGAGTTTGTTTAGGATTTAATTTGTTTATTATGTTTTTTTAAAAAGAATTACACTTCAGTATTATACTAGTAACATACATTGACTTAAAGTCTCATTTTGATTTCGTCATAAGAAATGCATTCTCTGTTCATCATAAAACCTTCTAATTAATTTTTCGCATAAGACATTTCTTAACCTGTGAAATAAATAGATAAAAAAATGTTTTGTGCCATATATAATAATTATACACTCTGTTTGTAATCTGTTTCTTTTAACTTATAAAAAGTTATAATTTCATCCGTATCGATCATGAAGACAACGGACAAAATCCTTATTAGTTACATCACACTGCATGACGGTGTTTGGAAACTGTCCCCTAGTTAGTCAAGTTAGTTAAAATTGGAGGCACTTCTTTAAAATGTCACATTAGACCTGAGCTTATCAGTACAATCCGAATTTTTTGGTAATATTAACATACTTTTTTTGAAAAACTAAAAAAATGACATTAAAAATTTCTTTTTAGTGTTGAAAGTTTCAAGGATTGTTTACGAAGTTGTTGTTGTATATGAAATTGGTATACAATCATCACTCACACATCTTAAAAGGTAAATTAAGTTCAGTGTCAGTCCCCAAACACATTTGAATGCTTTGACTTAATGGTAAAACAAGTCAAACTTCAGCATACACAACCATGAGAACCAATGAACTACCTAGCTAGAGTAAGAGGGAACACCTGAATTTGCAACAAAACCTCAACACCACAAATGAGATTCAATAATAGAATGAGGAGACAAGACGAAACGAAGAAGTCAGTCAACTAGTCTAGGAAGAACTACGTTAAAGCCAAAGACTCACGACTTTAGATCGAGGAAGTGCTCAAGGCTCACAACAATTTACAACAAATCATATGGGGTCCAGATAACTTGTTAAAGACTTATAAACTTTGACATAACATTGACACTCAACCCTTTCCATAACAAATCATGGAAAAACATGTTTTTTCCATTACATAATTTCAAAGCTAGACTCTTCACAAGGTTAAGCGACTTCGAGAACCATCTTAAAGCATTTCATGCACAATTATTGATTTCTAGAGGATTAGGCTTATACGATGTAATATGTTTACATTGGTTCAATAGACTATCATATGTATGTATCACATCGTTGAGCAATTCACCGTCAATAAAGTTAAGTTGTGAAGGATAACAAATTTGTTTGATGTCTTGGACTTGACTGAGTTCTTGGTGTGACTTTCACAGAGTTCATAAACATAAAAAGAAAAACAATTTAGCCTTCATAGGACAAACCGAAAGGTAGATAAAGATAGGACGCCAACATCATTACAAGAAGTAATCTTTAGACCATGAGACTCAAACGCTGAGGCAAGTCCTATAGTTAGATTGGAGACCAAATGGTGAGGAACATGAGACCCTTGTTTTAAAGAACTTTAGTACGATTGTAAAAAGTTTTGTGAGTAGAGGATTAATTAGTTAGTTTGGAAAAAGATACTTAAGGATGGTTTTAGCTCTATCGACAAGAGAGGAAAGGATCCCAAGCAATGATCTTAATCTCATATGTCGACTTATTGGATGTAGCTCCTCACAAAAATGATTTTGTTGTCCTTTTAAGTAATTATGATGGATTGAGATGCTATCGAATTTTGATCGACTAGGAAAGTGTGGTGAATATAATGTTTATGTCTCTAAATTTCCTTAAATAAGCTAAAACCTTTCAACAGGGTTCCAGTTGGGTTTTCGTGAGAGCAAGAGATAAAGACTACTTTCGTAGTCCGTGATGTACCCAACATGATAGTGTTCAAATAATTTGTAGTACACACTTTTTTTCATACCACCTTTTTCTAGAAAAATCCTCACTAAACAAGTTGAAAGTGATGATACTACTCGTCAAAAGGTAAAATTTCCTACTAATGATGGATGTGTATGGATATTAAAAGTTTATAAAAAAAAAAAACAACTCTAAAGTTTTATGGAAATAGCTTGCACACTTACCACAATGTTGATGTAGCACTAGTTCTAACCAATTAATGTGAAAGTTCTATTTCAATCTTTCTAATCAACATCTTCAAAACATGAATCGCAACGTTGATCTATTTAATTTAAGAATAATCAAAACAAAAGAAGATTGAAGCAATGGTCGTCTTGAAGATCCTTTTTAACGGATTCAAATTGTAGATTCAAATTATAGATGAAGAACATAATTTGCACACCTTCAAATGTTCATAAGTTGTTTAGTGTTCTTTATGGATGAGCTAGAAATATTAGTATTTCTTCACATTGAAGTAATCTTGTGAGCTTAAGTTGCTCTCTTTCACTCTCATTGAAAGATTAAGGCAAGATACTTTTTGAACAAATTTTTATACTCGTTGTAACTAGAAGTAGTTTGTATACTTCCTTGTAATCATTAACTTTGTCTATTTTATAAGTTATTTTAAGAGAGAACTTTATTAACTCACATGAGATATGATATGATGAACTATTATAAATTTATTTTCTGTTGTTAATTTTGTTTGTTTATGACGTTATCTAATAAATTTGTGAGAAGAGTTTAAAACTATTAATTTTCTGTGAGATTGTTAATCAAATAATTATCATTGATTTCAAATATGTATATCTAAACAAATTATATATGAATGTGTAGATAATATTGAAACTAAAATATTTTGTAATTGTTGAAATTGAATTTGTATTTTTAAATGATTTTAGTTTAGAAAAAAAAGTAACTATGTTTAAATTCAATTAAGCAGAGTCATAAACAATTAATATTTGATCAACTTAATCATAAGATAAAATTAAAAATTAAAACACACATATTGGTATTAAGAAATTTAGATTAGTCTAAAAATTTATGGAGTAGATTGATTAATTTAGTGGACTATCATATCATGTGATTAAAGCCAGATTACCGTCTAAATTAAAACTGGTGAAATAATCTACATTTTTATCGTATCTATATTTCCTTTCTAATTTCCACCCGAATAATTTGATATATTGTCTTTTATGTCATGATATTTAATAAATTACATGCTCAACCATTAAAAGAATGTTGGATGGTACTTACCTAAAACAAATTATAGGTGACAATTTTCAAAGTGAAAAAAAGAAAAAACAAACATAATTTTTTAGAATGAGAAAAACATTAAAGACAACTTATATAATCTTTAAAGAAATTTTTATTAAAATATGGAAAAAAAAATCTTAATCAACTAGACAATAAATATGTCATAGTTTTTGTAACAGTCAAAATCATTAGTTTCCAAATAATAAATACATTTTTAATCATTTCGCGAATTATTTATAATTAAAGCTAAACATATATAATAAAATATTCAATAAAAAGTACAACATCCGAAATACAGAAGTGATAACTAATAATAAAAAAAACCTCTTTCGAATAAAAACCATTTAAAATAGAGAATAAAAAATTGCGCGATAAGACTTGTCTAACAATGAAATTATGCGGAAACTTGCTAGGACAAAATTTGTATGCCAAACCACAAGTTATCTTAGTACTTCTAGACAAGTTCAGCAAAATGGCAAAGTTCAAACAAATACAAACTTAACATTCTCCAAAACTATAACATAACAAATTCGATTGTCACAGCTAAACTGCTATTACATCATTCTTTACTCGGTTTCCTTTTTTGATTTCTTTTTCTTCTTCTTAGACTCTTCCCCAGCCTCCACTACATTATTAACCTTCTTATTCTTCTTCTTTTTAGCTGTTCCATCCTGCTCACTCACGACCCCATTGGCACCGTCGTCTTCAGCCTGATCGTCATGCTCCTTCTCTTGTTCCAACTTCCTCTTTTCCTTCTTTTTCTTTTTCTTCTCTGATTTATGATCCTCCTCAGCATCACCATTTGTAACTTTTGTAGGCGTATCTACAATCATGTCACTATCTTCGTCAGCAGCAGATTTTTGTTTCTTCTTCTTGGTTTTCTTGGCTGAAACTTCAGTTGGAGCTTCTGTTTCCATCTCTGTATCTGCAACAATTAGTATACATCAGCTTCCACGCCAAACACATGATATTACGACCTGCAACTTGTATGTTTTTTAACTATAAAACAAACTTACTGTCCACAATATTACGAACTGCAACATATATGCTTCTTAACTATACAAACTTAACTCTCCACCATATAGCCGCGGCATAAGTAAGAAAATTGCTTAATCATTTACAGACCAATTCAAGTTCAGGTACATTTACAATCATTGTTAAATTGGGAACAGTAGGTAATTTGTGAATCCGTACCTTTGTTTTCAGCAGTTTCAATAGCAGACTGCATAACATCTATGTTCTTGCGAGGGGCAACGCCCTTGTCATAAAAGTCCAGTCGTTCCTCCACTTGCTCACGGAGTTTCTCCCCAAAAACAGTAGTACCTCTTTCTGCATTGAGGTACAACAAAATGATGACAAAGGTGACACTTACACCATGAGATATTTCTAAATTGAATATGCAAGAAACGAACCAGAAAAGCAGTCAATCCGTGATGCAATTGAGCATTTGTTTGCCAGGTAACGAGCCATTCTGCCCTTATTTTTGGCAGATGCCCGACCAATAAACGAAGAGTGGAATATCAAACCATATTTGGGAGTGTTTCCTCTGGTTTTTAGTGCCCTGAATAAAGCAGTCAAAATCAAAACATTATAAATTAGAAGAGAGCGCACAAGGAACAGTAACGCCTGTATTTTAGCTAAGGGTCTGACAAAGCAATCTAAACAATGGAAATACCAAATTCCAGCAGTTAACTTTTACAAATGAAGCCATGCTTTTAGTTTCAAACTTCAGATAAACAAATTGGCACTTCAAAACTTAAAAAACTTCAAAACAAAAGGTATAGTTTAAACCTGAACAAAGCCTTCTCTGCACCAAGAATTTGAAGAGTTGATGAGGGGCACTTAGCTAAATTTGTGAGACTACCAGCATGCGAAATCAAACGAGCACCAACAACTTCCCCAATTAAAGAGGCCAAATTTGGTGCAATGTCATTCATTTTAGCAACCAGGTAATCATACAGGTTCTTCCTGTACTCAGACAGATCCATTACCCTCTGTGCAAATTGTTGGACATTGATCAAGTCAACAGGCGACAAATCCTGTCCTGAAAAAGGTCAACAGAAAGAAGACTTGAATACACAATGAAGCAAAAGTTAAAACCACAGGAGACATTTGTTTCACAATTTTTCTTTTGCAATCTGGGGTATATTGAAAGAGGGAATATTCATTCTTATGTTAGAAAGTTATCAAAAATCATTTCCAGGTATCTTTCCTTCACAAGGAAGTCATATTTCCATGTCTATACAGTTCTTATTCTGTTAAGAGTGAGAAATCTACATTCTCACGGGAATGTAGAAGTAAATTTTCAAACCCCACTAAAGCTATCATTTTACTTTTATTTTAATTATTTTTAAAATTTAAAAAGGATTCCTAGGAATATCAAAATTAAACGAAATGCATTTTCAAATATCTTAGAATAGCATTCTAGTTATAATATTCCTGGGCATTAGATTCCTAGGGAAACATTATATCATGAAACAAAGCCCCAAAAAGGATGATAATTCTACCCATGGAGGCCTTGGCAGCTTCCACAATCTCCTTTGCTTTATCTTCATCTCCAACTATGTCAGTTAAGCCTGGAATCTTGTCTTCAGTCAACTTGGCCTTATCCTCAATAAATTTTGAAACTTTGGCATACAGATAATTATCATTTACAATTTTCACCAGCTCAGGAAAATGCCATGAATACCACTCTCTGCACATAATTGACAAGCCAAATAGAGAATGAATTCTTCCCGTTAATAAAAACTGTCAAAGGAAGTGAATTACTTAATGTTATGCCATACTACCTCACTCTCATGGAGAACGAATTAATATCCTTATCAAGTGTATCAAGAAGGAAGATAGCTTGAATAACCATGTTGTCCACTCGATTGACATTAAATTTCACCTTCGCTCTGCTGTAACTATGTCCCAGACCAAGTTGGGCCTTTTCCAAATCTCCAGACTGTAAAATCGAAAACAGGACAAAAATGTTATATAGGTTATATAGAAACATATTAAGTACGACTCAGTGTTCTGCCGACAAAAACACAATAATAGACCTGAGCAAACACTAACCTTGAGATCACCAATAAAGGTATTAAAATGCAATCGCACACCGCGAAGAAGTTCGCTCACAAACTCATTACTCTGGCAAGGAATCTTTGTCACTTCAGATATTTGCGAACCAATCTTAGGATCAGACACACCTAAACTGAACTTGGCCTTTTTACCTTCCTTTACTTTAGGCAGGTTAGTCTCCAAAACAGTTCGCAGCTCATCAGTTAATATGCCTGAAAACCCAAAAAAAATAATAATCAACACACAATAGACAATAAAAAGAAGAGTTCACAAAACACAACTACAACTTGATACATGTTTGGATAAACTTATCCAAGTAACAATAGAAAATGAACTGTGCCCTTCTCATAAGAATAAGTCAACTTTAACACTAGCTTTTGGAGAATCTCAATCCATTTTAGCTTCCTAGTTTTTTTTTTAGGAGTATATATGAAAAAGTATTTCCAAACAAAACCTTGCTGAAAGTTATTCTAAAACGCAATAAAAACTAGAAGAAGCAAACGCCAAAACATAAAGAGAAAGTCAACCAAACAGAATAAAATCACGATTACACTAATAAACTTGGCACCAGTTGATTTTCTACAGAATCGACGTAACATGGGAGTAATAGTGTGAGAAGTGAGAGGTGTTTGCTTACCTTCGGAGACGGCGTTGCATTGCTTGAGGGCATCAAGAGCGGAAGTGAAAGGATTGAAGGAACAAAGCTTAACGACTTTCCCAAACCTGTTGAGGTCGGAAACGGAGTTTCGAACTGCTTCGGTGTTCTGACCAATTTCGTCGAGGCCATGAGCCTCGAACAGTGCATAGCCCGAAGCAGATTCGTAGAGAAGAAACAGTGCCATTGAATATCCAAAACTGAAACCCTAGAAGTGAGGAAGAGAAAAAGAAAATGGCATTTGAAGTAAGCTGCTGCGGCCTACCGGGTGACGAGGTTTAGGGTTTAAGAAAGAACAAAATAATACTGCGTTTAACAATGGGTCGGATTGGAACCAATGGGTCGGGTTTTTAGCCAATTAAACTAAGGGTCCACAATTAGTGACATAGTGGGCTTTGAATTTGGACTAATAGGCCCATGTTCCTTTTTATAATGGACAAATTCTTCCTCCACCCCCATATACTCTTCCTGCACCCCTATAATTTTTTTTATTCCATTATTACCCTTCTTAAAATTACACAAATGGCCCTCCCTTAATAAAACAACCCTCATCTCTTTTACCTGCACCACCGTCCACGAAGCTTCTTCCTTTCATCTTCTTTGCAATACTCCTTTTACGGTGCCATTTTTCAACGTTTGAATTATGATTCAACGGTAGAAAAGTCATTATGACAAGTGTAGAGTGTTTATTGAAGGAAAGGAAAGCTGGAGAGGTAAAATTTTTACATTTTGTGGATTTTTCAAACTTTCTGCAATGAGTACCTGGACGAGCCCATCTGGTTAACAATTTTAGAAATTTGAGAACCGGACAGCTCTACGTCCGGTTCGTAAAGTGACAACCGGATGCAGAGTAAGGGGGTCCCATCCGGTTCTCATTTTACAAACCGGATGGCATCCCATCCGGTTGTCTAAATGGGAAAAAAAAACTGAAAACCGGATGGGTTTTGGGCTACTGTCATCCGGTTGTAATTTTGTATTTTGAAAACCGGACAACAACCATATCCGGTTCGTAAAATGAGAACCGGATGGCATAGAGGGGGGTGCCATCCGGTTCTCATATTACGAACCGGATGTGGCTGCTGTCCGGTTCTCAAAATACAAAATTACCACCGGATGGGTAGTGTGATAATCCCATCCGGTTGTCAATTTTATTTTTTTACGATTTCTTTATTTTTTTTCTTTTGTTTCTTATTAGCTGTTGAAATGTTATGTTACAGAGATGGATAGTCTAAATCTATATTCACAGGAAGTGAACAAAGTATCTGATGAACTGGAAAGTGGTTCCTTGGGTGGGGAAGACGATTGCATTATTGATTTCACAACTGATGAGGTAATGTTTGTTTTTATTTATGTTTATGAATTGTAAATTAATTACATACGAATGTGATATATTGTGCAGGTGTTTGGTAGTCGAGATGAATTACTTGAATGGGTTCGCAAGGTTGCCTTTAGGCTTGGATTTGTTGTTGTGATAATGAGATCAGACAAAGCAACTGGAGTACAAGGTAGGAAGACCTATGTGTTGCTGGGATGTGAGAGAAGTGGAAAATATAGAAAGTACAGAACAGATCTAGAGGTTACTATAACAGGCACAAGGAAGTGTGACTGTCCATTCAGATTGCGTGGCAAGCCAATAAAAGGTGGTGAAGGTTGGGTTTTGAAAGTGGTTTGTGGGTTGCATAACCATGAATTGGCTAATACGTTGGTTGGTCACCCTTATGCCGGTAGGTTGCGACCCGACGAACACGCTTTAGTTGTGGATATGACAAAGAGCCGAGTGAAACCAAAGAACATATTGCTTACTCTTAAAGAGAAGAATGAAGACAATGTCACGACACTGAAACAGTTGTATAATACCAGATATACTTACAACAGATCAGTTAGAGGATCAAGAACTGAAATGCAACAGTTGATGACGTTGTTGGAGCATGACAAGTATATTCATTGGCATAGGGTTCACGAGTCCTCCCGAGTTGTAAGTGACATCTTTTGGACTCATCCTGATTCTTTGAAGTTGTTAAATGCATTTAGCAATGTGTTGTTGATGGATACCACATACAAGACAAATAAGTATAGGCTTCCACTGCTTGAAGTTGTAGGTGTGACATCCACAGGCTTAACTTTCTCGACTGCATTTGTTTTGATGGCTACTGAACGCCAAAATAATTTCATTTGGGCTTTGCAAAGATTGAGAGGTTTGTTTTTGAGGCAAGATGTGTTCCCTACAGTTATTGTTAGTGATAGGGACCTGGCTATGATGAATGCCATTGAAGTTGTTTTCCCAGAAGCTTGTAACTTGTTGTGCAGGTTCCACATAAACAAGAATGTTAAGGTCAAGTGTAAAATGCTTGTTCATCCAAGGGAGGCATGGGATGTTGTCATGAAAGCATGGGCAAGTGTAGTTGATTGTAGTGATTGTGAACCATTCCCTAAATGTGTTGAAAACTTTGAAAGTGCTTGTTCGGAATGACCCATATTTTTAGAATATGTGCAAAAGACCTGGATTAAACCTCATAAGGAAAAGTTTGTCAGTGCTTGGACAAATAAGGTCATGCATATGGGCAATACTACATCAAATAGGTATGTTGTTATATATAATGTATATTTATATGTTAAAGACTGTTGTGTCATTTAAAATAATGTTGTTTGTCATATGCAGGGTTGAACAAGCTCATGGGAATTTGAAGCGTATGTTGCAAACTAGCATGGGTGATTTGTGTACATGTTGGGATGCAATCAACAATCTCCTTGTCCTCCAACATAATGAGATTAAGGCGTCGTTCGAGAAGAGTCTACATGTTCAAACCCACACTTTCAACAAGTCATTATACGGAGCTTTATTGGGTATGGTAAGCAAGTATGCGTTGGTGCACATTTCAGAAGAGTTTAATAGGGTACAATTTGTTGGCTTTGATAAGGAAAAATGTGGTTGTGTGCTTAGAAGAACTCATGGTTTACCATGTGCATGTGAGCTAGCAAGATATTCTTTTGATGTGATACCGCTAAATGTTGTCCATGTGATGTGGACTAGACTTAGTTTCTCAGACTTATCATCAAGTCAGTCATCATGTGAGTTGTCTATTAAAAGAGAATGGGAGGTCATTTCTAAACGCTTTGATGAGCTTGATATTGGAGGTAAAATCACCATCAAAGGCAAGCTGACTGATATTGCATTTCCTACAATGACATCATTATGTACTCCATTGGAAAAGGTTAAGACAAAAGGGTCACAAAAGACTAAACAGAAACGATTAGAGAGATCAACCAAGCGTGACCCTTCATACTTTGAGCATGTAGACAAGATTCATTCCATGATGGATAGTTGTTCTGCACAGAATGCTTCAAGGGTGAAGGTAAAATCTCATTCGGTGATACCCTTTAAAGTTTTGCCCTGTCTTGATCAATTTCATCCTATTACTCACCCATACATAGTGGACATTATTGATGTTAAATCTGATGGACATTGTGGTTATCGAGCAATTGCTGCATTATTGGGAATGGGAGAAGAGTCATGGGCATTAGTCAGAGCAGATCTATATAAAGAAATTTCTGAATGGCGTGATCAATATACAAATATCTTTGGTGGCCATGAGCGTTACAATGAACTTAAGAAGTCTTTACTTGTTGATGACAAATCCTGTGTAAGTGTTTTTTTTTTTTTTTCATTATCAATTCTAGGTGCAATGACATATTACTAATGTTGTACATATTTGCAGGCAAGTGTTGATAAGTGGATGACTATACCAGATATTGGTTATGTTATTGCAAATAGATACAATGTTATCCTTGCTTGCTTGTCGTTGCAACAAAATGTAACTATATTTCCATTACGAAGTAAACCACCTATTGATATCAGTCAACATCGGATAATTTGCATAGGACATGTTTATGGAAACCATTTTGTTCAGGTAATATTTATAAGCTACAAAATTGCATAACCTGTACTGCCATATTGACTAACTTAATTTTCAAATTCAATTGCAGGTTAAATTGGTTGATGGTTGTCCTTTACCAAATGTAGACGTTATTTGGACCAATCACAGTTCTGC
>Ga0209489_104208_pt1 | contig 26766 bp, 8 predicted proteins | sample SiratrowhiteBW_FD_187527 | JGI IMG/M metagenome (GOLD analysis project Ga0209489, IMG submission 187527) | Root nodule microbial communities of legume samples collected from California, USA - Siratro white BW (SPAdes) (version 2) | ecosystem: Host-associated > Plants > Roots > Nodule | place: USA... | reverse complement strand
TATATATATATATATATATATAATATTATATTATATTAAAGTGTTGATAAATTTTGATCAATTCTTATAAAAATATATTTTTATGTTATTAAGACATAAAACTACAATATAGATTAATTTGTCTCATCGTTATATTATAAAACTAATGTTCAAATGGAGATACAGTAGCACGATTATTCCGTAAACAATACTTATTTCATCAATTTGTACTTATTTCATCAATATCTTATGTGTATATATGGATTGGGACAAACAAATGTGATAAAAAAAGACATCACACAAATTGAACAATATGGACATGGTGTGTAAGAATATAAACATGGTGGATGATGATGAGGAATAACAAGATGAAAACACAACGATCATATTTAACAACCTCCACTCTAAGAATCAATCTTTTCAATACCCTATGATCCTCAAATATTTTCGTAAATGATGAATGATATTCAAGACTTGCATCAAAGATTAAGTAATTTGAGCATAAATGTACAAATTTTTCATATAAATATGCATAACACATTATATTTGTATGGATATGAACGAAACATATGAATATATATATATATATATGATAATTTACAAACCAATATTTATAATATTTACATGATGATATGACGATCCAAATTCGATATTATAAACATCAAAATTAACAAAGTGCAAGATAATATTAATAGAATTTTCAACTCATTTTATTAATATTTGTATTGATTGTAATAATTAGTTTTATATCTATTTTTATTCTAATGAAACTTCTAACTCAAATGTCATCTTTTTTCTTTTCTGAGTTATATGAAATTCACAATTTCGTTTTACATATTTAAAAATTATTTCTATTCACACAAAAAATATAATTTACAATTTCATTAATATATAAATTAATCAATTATAATTTATATTTAATAAATCAATCATATTTTATTGAAAATTAAATTTATCTCTGAAACCAATTGTGTAATTTAATTTTTTTATAAATTTATAAAAATACAAAAATTCGTCAATCACACATATCAAGTTAATAATATTTTAATCTTAATGAAAAATTTATAATTTTATCATTTTATTGATCAAAATAACTAAAATATCATTTATATTTATCGTATTATTCACAAATTTTTACTTAAACTTTAAATTTAAATAACAAAACTTTTCAGATAATTTCGTCTCAAATTTAATCCCTAAATTCTATTTCAACAAAACATAAACTATTATATACCAAATCTTAAAGGGACGTGGCTTTTAATTTACAACCAGTTCAGATTTAAATAATTTTATTTAGTATTTGCATAAGATGAAAAGTCTAGCACTTGAATTTATTACCAATTTAATTAGTTTATAAATAAACATATTTATATATAAATGGCTTTATTCTAAAATAGGGTAATTATTAATTATAATTCAAATTATCTTTACAACTACTTTATTTTTTGTAACCTTAATTAAATGGATTGAGAGGCATACTAATTGAATAAAAAACTTATTAGTTGAATCGAGGTAGTTAATTGACTTATATAATAAAATGAAGGGTGTTTGCCTATTATTCCAATATTGAAAAATGATAAATGATTCATTTGAAGGACTCTGTGTATACTAATAAATTCAAAAATGCATGTTTTAACAATAGTTAACAGACAAATACTGTATCTGAGAATAACAAAATCATCCTTAGGTCAACAAAAATATCAATGCCAGTGGCTGTCCCTAGATGTCAAAAATTAATTTAATCATAGTATTTATTTTATGATTAGACGGTTTGGATTTGACTTGTTTGAGATGTGTGATTATTAAGTAAATATACTTAATAATTAATCATAAAAATAACATTTTAACATATTTTTTACTAATATTTATCCGTCTAATAAAAATTTTTATTTCGTTTTTATTTATATTTATTATTTATTTTCCTCCTATTTTACTTTTCAGATAAATAAAGTGGACATTTCGCCGTGTTCCAAACTTTTGAATTTTATTTGTTGAGTTTGAAGACTTCAAAGTTTCTACAATGCACTCTTTCTTTATTAAGTCAAGTCTGGTGACTGTATAAATCAATCAAGTTGTTAACAACTCATTAAATAATTATTTGGCAATCATTAATCTCTCAGGTTATGCACAAACATAAGCATAAATAATAGTCTCACTCATTAACTAATGCTTTTTAATATGCTGATTAAAAATGAATAATGTCTTTCTCACGTAAAATAAACGGGGACAAATTAATTATAAGTATGCTAAATACATTTAAAATCTATAACTATTGGGATACATGTCTTATATATGGTATTATACATTTACAACTATCATTATTATTTATCTTCCTCAAAATTTATTTAGACACTTCAAAATATTCAGATCCTCCAAAAGTGTATTACATTCAAAAAATTTGCCAGTTATTTTAATCATTATTATTACTTGTTTTACAAAAAAAAATAGAAACATGGATTTCTTTTCACTAATTATAATAAAATATATTAGAAAAAACTACTTATTTTAATAAAATACGTTCCATTGGTTTCACTTTTCAAATTAATCACAAATCGCGGGCAAGAAAATGACGGAGACTCCTCTATTTAATTAGGATTTTAACATGCCTTTTTTTAAAAAAATAAATCCACAAATTTTAACTTTTTTATATGTAATGTTTTTCAGAAAAAGTTTTTTAAGATATTCTTATGGTTATAATTTTAAAATATTTATAAAATATGAAACAATAGGATTTGGAAAGAGTTTTAAGGACATCCAGTAATTTAAAGATTTTTACGCATTAAAAAAGCTGTTTTGTTTATCTTATACAGTGAACTATTTATCTATTGTTATATTATACTATATATAAGATCATCTATTATTATATTATATTATATATAAGATCATCTGAATTATATTTTAAAAATAATTATTACTTGTATGACAAAAAATCATTTAATATACAAACGACAAATATGTCATAAGGATAGATAATGATATCGGTTGAAATATGAATGTTAGAAGTTCCATAAAGATGAACATTTATCCTATGGAAGATGAAGAAGAAAAACTATATGTCATTCTTTGTCCTGATTTGAGCGAAGCTTACGAGGAGTGAATTTGAGAAAAATGGACAGGAAAATTGTAAAATAACACAACTTAGAAAAATTAAAATTAAAATAGTAAACAGCAAAATAAATACTGAAAAAAAGCGTGACCCATTAACCCACTTTAAAATATTACTCGAAATAATGATAAGAAAATTAAAAAATAAAAAATTAAATAAAGTGAGGGTGTGACTCAGATACTAAAGTATTATTTGTAATTAATTAATTACAAACAGTATAGACAAAATACAAAAAAAATTAAGAAAAAATAAAACCAAACGAGACCGTATCCACACACTAAAATATTATTTGTAATTAATTAATTGTAAGCAACGTGGATTAGACTCATGCAAAACACAAAAGAAAATTCAAAAAATAAATAAACCAAGAGGAGGTCATACTCACACACCAAAATATTATTTGCAGTTAATTAATTACAAGCAATGTGGGCTAGACCCCACAAAATACAAAGGAAAATTAAAAATAAAATAAAATAAAACCAAGCGGAGGTTATACCCACACACTAAAATATGGGCTAGACTCACGCAAAATGCAAAATAAAATTCCAAAAAAGAAAAATAAAACCAAGCAGGGTCAAACCCACTCACCAAAATATTATTTACAATTAATTAATTGCAAGTAGCATGGTCTGATAATCAAGTATATTGAATTAGTTAAGGGTCTTGTCCAAGTTTTGGGTTTGAGTCTCTTCTGTTGCACTTTGACCAAAATTTGAATAAAAGGTTAATGGTGGATAATAAAAATAGTATAAATAGTGATAATAAGATTTTTTATATTTTTTTAAAATATGTCTTTTTTATTATAAGTATGGGTTTGGCTTCTGCAAGCTTATTCAATTTTTGCATGGGTCTGACCCATACATAATTTATTATATTTAATTATGCATTCGATTGCATAATCATAGTCAATGCAAGATAATTTTACTTTAAAGATTCTAGTGTGGTTCTTTTGTCCAAGCTATACCCACGCATATGTATGGGTTGTTGATACTTTGCGTGAATTTTTGGCCTATACTATTTTGTTATTTTCTTGTAGTATTTTTCTATAATTTATTATAAATTCGCTAATACTTACTAATGGTTAGAGAAACTTCTATATATTTTATTGAAAGTTGCTGTAACCCTATTTAAGAAATCTCTCTTAAAATTAAAAAAATTTGTAGTAAAACTACTATGAAAATTTTTCACAGTATATAATTTTTATTTATTTGTCATATACAATTATAAATGAATAAAATATTAAACATATAATTAAAGACAATAAATGATGTGGTGGTATAACCAACATTATTTTCAACATGAATAATCTAAACTTGTTAAAAACAAATTCTCAAAGATAATAAATGATAAGGTGTGGATTTAAAATGTAAGAAAAAAATGATTATAATAATAAATAATTTATAATTTATTATATTTTCCATTTTATACCCTCCATTAGCATCTTAGTGTTAATATAAAGTTATCGTACAAATACAAGTACACTTTCTAAATATTTATCTTCATATAATATCATAGTGGGATTTACCTTTAATAATATTTGTTTTGTTTGCTTTTATAGCACCTTTAATTTTGTAATTAATATATAAGCAACCATACAAGTGAACAAATGAAAAAAAAAAAGAAAACGGGAAATCATCATACATATATAATTATTATGTATATAAATAAAGATGAATTCATATTTAACCACATACCATATTAAGACTGAATATAAAACTTTCTTTTGAAGACTCTTAACTAAAATAAACAAGTTGTATTAGACATATCTTAAACCCACCAGAATTTACTTTATCTATATTTCCAAAATTAAGTTGCCACAAAACATTTGTTAATACCTGCTACTATATTAATATAAGTTTCCTTAAACTTTTACTCACTTTAGCTATTCTCTATTTTTATATATCATTATAAAGTTAATATACATATATTAACATAGATAGCATGTTTATTACCACCACCAAACAGGATATCATTTCGAGTATCCCTACAATACCAATTAATGACATGCAAATCACTCATCTTAAATCATCCAATCAAAATTAAACTTTATATACACATATATCACCAAATAATGGTTACCTAAAATATATATATTACACACATCATATAAAACACTAATTATAATTTTATAATTACATATTACTCAAATGTAATATAAACAACAATATATCACTAAAACAATATTTAATCTGAGAACACAAAAAATAAAATAAAAATCACACATAACATTTTTGTCCTCTACCACAAATTCTACACTTCTTCTACTCGTAAAAAGACTATTATTGTAGCTATATCAAAATTAACATTAATACAAACTAACAATCTCATTAAAGATTCCACATTATTCACATATATTTATCTTCTATATATTCCATATGAAAGAACAACTATCACATTATAAATATATAATATTTGAAACATGTTTTATTCAAAAATTAAATGAATATGTAATATTCTAAACATATTTTATTCAAAAAAATTCAATTTTTTTCATAATTCAAATAAATCTAGATAAACTTTTAAAAGATGGTCAGCCGTACAGTAATAACATCAATCCTTATAAGTTCCACTCAAAAGAATAAGAAAAATAAGAACTAAAATTCAAATAAGTTAAATGTCCTTATCAATTAAACTTTTGACCAATTCAAACACTCCATATTTATCAAACTTCCCAAAATATTAATAAAGTAATATTTCCCCAAAATCTTAATAAGGTAAGATTCCAACGGTTTGAATTTCGTTTATAAGCTTTCAGTCCCTATTAATTTAAAATCTATTACAAACTAATATTAGGACCATTTACATAAAATAAAAATAATAATACATATATATTTGTATTTTCTAGAAAATTATAAGGCAGTGTATCACGTATTTATATGAGAGCGCTTTATATAATATAAAGTTCGTATAGAACTTATAAAAATTGAATCATTAAAATGACTCATTGAAAATATATATAATTTTAAATATTAAATATTATTTTTAATTCATTTAAAATTTTAATCGAATATAACTAAATATGGTGCTTAAAAGATTGAAGTACCATAACTTTTTTTAATATTTTAAAGTCTTAATCAAATATCGCACTACTTCTATCAAAAAAGTTTTTAAAAATTCTAATAGAACACACTTTTTTAATATTTGTTTCCATATGAAAAAGATCTTTTCCATTCACTTTTTTTCCATTCAATTTTATTTAAAAAAAAAAACTTAACTTATACAATTAATATTAGCAAATTTGAGCTGGAAATGTTGTTTGATTAGTTAGGAGTCCCTGTCAATTGTCATAAATAAATGGGTCATATCATATGCCCAATGTTTTGCCTTTGATTTTGGTCCCATACTTAACCCACTCACATCAATGAACCCTCAAAACCAAAACCCCACCAATCATTAACAACTGCTACTTCCACAATGGTCCCACCAATTCACCATTTCGATTTCGTCGTTACCACAAAATATTCGGTCCAATCCCCCCACCGCAAGAACCCTAATAAAAAAATCTATAATTCTGACTGAAAATGATAAACACAATGATTATAATATTAAAAAAACAAAAACTTCTCCCTGCAAATTAAACTCTCAAATTCCGATCTGATACAGATAGTCCACGATCCAATAAAAAGAAAAAAAGGCTCCGCAAAATGATAAATATCAGAAGATCTATGAACAAAACTGATAGTAATAGTAATTAGCTTCTTATGTTCCTAGGACAGGGTTCTGTTTGGTTCTAATCCTGAAATCCCGTTTTCGCCCAAATCGCGTTTCGAACTCTACTAAGATCGCGTCCTTTCAGCGTTCTCCCCACTCCTTCATGCACTGACAGCGAAGCTCTTCTCGTTTTCGCCAGAAACTCGTGCGGAGGCACTCTCCCTCCTCCTTCCTCCTCATCGCTCTTCACTTCTTCTTCATACTCATAGTTCCTCCTCCGGTTGTTCTGTCCGTACTCGTTGCCGAGAATCTTCGACCAGTCCGGCACATTCACCGGCAGCGATCCCGAACCACCGACACGGCCGGCGGTAGACGAGGAGTTACTGTGGTGGAACCTTGAACTGCGTACAGATTTGCGAAATTCAGGAGAGTTAGCGTTTGCAGAGTTGTTGTAGAGATCAGATTCATCAAATTCAAAGGCGGAATCGGAGAAAACGTTTTCTCTGTCTCCGGCAGGGAGAAAACGGTAACTAGCTCTACGAATGTTGGTGGCCATGAAAATGAAAACGTCTGAGTCTGTTAGAACTATCAGGTTCTGGTTCTTCACCACTGTACTCTGTTGGTTACTTCTACCTGCTTTTATAAAGGTTATTTGAAAACGGAGGGAGAAAAAAAAAGTTTTTGTTTGCTTACGTAAGCATTCTGGATAAGGGACCCGTGGATTTACGAAAGTACCCCGCGTTGGAAATAATGGGATGAATGTGAAAAAGTGAAATGGGGGTTACGAGAAGGATTGGAGAAAGTTGTCGCGGAGCGGGGTTCCACTCACCTGGGCGGGATAGAAAAACGAGGACAAGGTGGTCCCGTTTAGAGGATCGAGGAGGTGGACACGTGTGAAGCGTGGGAAGGGGAAGGGGCATGATGAATTGGGTTGGATTAAGTGCCCAATGGTTTCATAATTTTTTTTTTTTCCAGCTGAGTACAACTGTGTATGGATTGTCCTCTCAGATGAGACATCCATAATCACCATGTTTATCCTTTCAAACTTCTATATTATCACATCATTTCCCATTTGCCAGGTTCATTAATGGGGTGGAGCCACATGCTTCTTGTCATGGCTTTTCCATTTTATAACATTTCATTCTTTTGCTCTCTACTCCAAACATCTAACTATGCATTTATGCACCAATAATTAATATTATAACTCTTGATTGCTTCATATTCTTGTTAATTTTTTATAGCATAATGTTATAACAGAAATTTGTTCCTTCATAGGTTTGAACCTATGAAGTAAAACTCTTCAACAGTGTTATGTTAAAGATTTCTCATGACTATAATTTGGCTAGTTTAATGTTATATGTTGTTTGCTAGATATAGTAGCAACTTGAGTTTATTTTTCTCAACTAACAAATAAAAAAATAAGTTTAACATGTAACTTTAATTATTGATATCATGAATATGTGCCTACTTTTGATAGTGATTTGTAGAAGTCACATATAACATTATGTGAATATAATACAATTCAAAGCATAAGCATCTCTTCCACTTTAGCTTCACAAGTCAGACGCAATGAATCATACTAGCCTCCTTTTGACATTTTTCTAAAGGCATTTGCATTACTTTACTTTTTAATTCAAGTGAGTGCATTAAGAATGTCTTACTTAACTAGCTGTCTAAAAAGGGTATAACCAAAATAATATTCCAATCACAATTTATATATCTTTCTTGCATTGTGAGATTTGTATCTAAAAATGCATGACTCCATATCTGTGTGACTCTGTTTTTAATGCATGTACTTTTTATATTTCTCGTTACCATAATATTTGTTTCGTTTAACATCATATATAATGTTATATCATATAATTGATCATGTTTGATTCTTTACTTTCCTGAACTAGAAAAAATATATATAAGTATAATTTTACTTTTTGTTTTGTTTAAAGTGTTACTATCAAATCACTATTATATGTCAATTTAACTAATATATATTTGTCAAAGAATTTTTGTAAACCATACAAAAACAGGTTAAATTGTGTATTCATATAAGAAACAAAAAATAAACAAGTTATAGGTCGTGTGATATTCTTCTTTAATAGTTTTATATCAATGAAAATAATATAGAACAAATTTTAATCAAAGAATTTTTTATTTGGTTCCTTAAATTAACAAAATTGAAAAAAAAATATTGTGTGTAGTCAAAATATTATAAAAAAAAATGAATATTTGAGAACTCAATCAGATATCAAATAATTTATAGATGTTTTAAAGGGAGATTTTAGTTGATAAAATGTATTTAAATATTATTTATATTTAACTATATTTAAAATTTTATATTACTATATATTTTTTATTCTATCCCATCAACTAAATCTAATATAAACTTTTAACTTATTTATTCTCTCTTTTCATTGATTCAATCATCTTTCTTCTCGAATAATTAAAATAACCTAACTTTTTATGTATATATATTTTACTAATCTAAATAAAAAACTTATTTTTTATTATTAACATATATGTGAATAAATACTCCGCACTCAAAAATATTAATTCAAATATTTAGAGAAACAAACTCAATATAGAAATTTCAATTTTATATTATTTAAAGGAATAGCATGCAAATATTAAAATATTTATAATAATTTACATACATTGTTCAACTAAGTGTGTTTTATACCCATTGAGTATTTTACCATGTTGTGATGATGACATGTGATTAAAGTGTCCGAGTCCTCATCTATTCAAATAGAGAGATTAAAGTTTGGAGTTTATACAGAAGTGCAATACCTAACAAACATATTTAACATGCAATTAGCTGAAGTTTTTTTTTTTGCTAAAAGTTTATGATTGGCAATATTATATTCTATCTATCTCTCTCTATATTTCTAATATAATAATATATTTATGTTGTTTTTAGGATATGATCTATATTAGTTCTTTTTGATGATGTATTTTAAACATGGTCACATCCTTTAATCTGTGTGCCACATCTAAAACAACTTCCAAAAGGTTGATAATCAATATCGTATGCTCTCACAAAGTGGGATTTGGTATCTAGCTCTATTTATATATATTATAACTTTTATTAAAAAAATAATATTCAGAAGTTCATATTTTAAGGATATTGTTAAATAAATAGATATGTTTTAACGAAATCGTAATGGGATTATATTGAAAATTATGAGGAGATATATTAACGATACTTTTGCATAAAAGCTTAGTATTTTAATTTTATATTTAACATTCTAAATGGATTATTAGCATTATTCTTGTGGAAAGGCTAAAGCCATCCTGACAAAACAAACACCATTATTCATTACCATCAAAACTCATGGGTTCTTTGTTTAACCAAGTGGAAGGACTACAAAGATTCCTCCAAAAATAGTATTTTAACAAACCCAATTAAAGAAAAAGTAAACACTTAATGAAAACAAATACAGCAATTATGTCATGTTAATAGTGAAAAACATTTGTCTGTCAATCTTATTTATAATCAAATTCTATTATGACTGGTAATTGTATTTTCTTCTATCTACAATATTCAAACTTAGAAATTAGTTTAAGAAAACTGAACTCGATTAAACTCTGATTAATTTTGGTATATTTATTAAGTTTGATCTTTTGAAGGCAGTGGAATAGCTAGACTATGTTTAATAAGCTATGCTGGCATGAATAATGAATTAAAGTTTCCAATTTATATAGTAATCATTGCTATATGCATTACCATCTTAATAGCTATGCCAATTTTGCATGTTGGAAGCTAGCATGGTAAGTTTCCTTTATTGTCTAGCTATTTCAAATAATTTACAATTCATCATGATTTGCAATGATACAGTTTTGGTAAGTGTATTTTTTTGAAGGCTAAAAAAGAAAGTTGCAATTTGCAGCATTTTTCATCTGAGAAGAGGAAGGAAACACACTACTCCCATGCCATTACTAGGGTGGATAGGGTTTTCAATATGTGATATTGACATTTATTGCTTCTTGAGAGTTGAAATGGTCCCATATTCTTATCCTAATATACACAATTATTGTAATATTGCTGTCACTACCACCATTCAAAATTATGTGGAACCAAGTTTTCTAAAAAGTTAAATATGAATTGCTTTTACGGTCCAAATGTAATGGTTTTCAAGCTTTTGCTACCAACGTTTTTGTACTTTAAATGAGAAAAATATATGCAAAATACTTTTATCAATGTATTGACATCTTTATTCTATAAAAAAAAATAATCAATATTTTATATTAACATATCTAAAACTTGGTTTAATAGTCTTATATTGGCCCATTCCACACCCTTCAAATGGGACTTGTCATATGGATGGGCATAGAAGCAATCCAAACTTCCCATCTTGATTTGACAAGAGGGATATTTCTTGATTTGCTGAAACTCTAGCTTGTACCTTTCGTTATGTTTGGAAAACTTTATTTATAAGTATTTCTAGAAAAAAATAAGCTAAAATAAAATTAGATTGCATGAGATTTTTTTTATAAATTAGTCTATGTTCATTTTATTTTTACGAAAAGGTATCTATAGAAATTTTTATCGAAAAACGACATTATAATTTGTTATACAGCTGAAGCTGTCTAATCATAACCTAGCGCGTTAATTTAATGAGTCTATACAAAACTACAGTAGTGTCAAATTTTTAAAATCATAATTTATCCAGTAATAGCTAAGAGTACACACATAAATTACATAATGTTTTTATTTTTGTATTTAGATTTGGGAAGTTAAAATTGGAAATGTTAGATAATCTATAGAAGAAAATCGGAGAGATTTTATAAAGAATGATAACTCAACCTACCTAAAATTTTAAGAAAAATTTTATAAGAATGAGAATTGAGACAACATATAAGGAAATGACACCATCTTGAATCTAAAATTTTAAAATATTAGGTTTATGAGTCTTCTTTCTTATATTTGCTTAACTTAAGGCATTGAGTTTGTGGGTCTTCTTTTCGTATATGTTGCTCAACTTTTTCATTCCTACTCAATGTGAAACTTAGACTGACACTTGGATACCTAACAATTCTCCCTCAAGTCACAATCTCTTCCATATTGGTACACTCCTCCTCAAGTTGAACCTTAATAACAAACGGCTATAAAGGGAACACGCTTTCCTGAAACTTCCGTTAGGATGCAAACCATTGACTCTGATACTATTTGTTAGATAATCCGAGAGAAAAATTGGAGAGATCTTACAAAAATGAAAACTGAGCCAACATATAAAAGAATGACACCACCTTCAATTCAAAACTTTAAGACATTGGATTTGTGGATCTTCTTCCTTATATATTGGTCTAATATATTATTTTTCACATAACTGAAAGTTTCATACAAATTATTCAAATAACACGTAAATATCAAAAGACGTGCTCAACCACATAATATCATTTTGATTATTTTCTAGATGTATACACACTACTTTTTTGAATAATTTACTTAAATTAAAAGAAAATTTACATCTAAGATTAATAGTTTTTTTCCGAGATCAACAATATTGAATTTAAAGAGCATCCTATTTCATCCAGAATGCTCATAAGACAAATGCAAATGCAGGTCAAATAATTTTAATACATTATGTATCAGTCTCATCTTCAGATTTCTTTTAGTGTGATTAAATAAATGTTGGGATAATCTATTTTTAGTGTAAATCCTATTTTCTTCTATACATGTACAATAATATATAAGAAAATAATTTTTTTATAACATCGTTATTATGTAGTTTTTATAGCTATAATTATATTTCGTCAATTATTTAAAATTATTATAATAATATAATTAAGAAAAAAATAAGAATTTTAATAAGAATTTATTACATCAATATTTTTCAACCAAATTACACAACTTTAAAAGAATGTAAACATCCTATTCTTTATTAAATATTTGTAAACGTAAATATTTGTAAAGGTAAAGTTAACTTGTGTGAAAGGAAAAGTAATCTACATAAGATAAAAAAAGTTATTTTATTTTATTTAAATTAAAAAATAAAAAAATATATTAAAACTTTAGTTTACAGAAAAACACTATATATCTAAAATATTTTTTATCTGTCTTCTTTCAAAATTTATTGAAATAGATGTTCACCTTTCATATACTAAAATTTATTGAAACTGTAGAGGAGTTTATAAAATTCATCGAGTCTCTTTGAAGAAAAAAAAATGTAAACAAGTGCATTAAAATTTGAGAATCTCATTTTATTCATTTATTTTGACCATTATGTTTCTAAACCAGGAATAATTTTCATCCTTTCGGATTTTTGATCTTCATCTTAAGAAATGACGTTAAACAAAGGCAGTGTATGTTTATTTATTGTTGGTTTGGAAGCCAATAGCCTCTAAATTTTCCTTAGTTCCCTCTTTTCCATTAGTTTTCAAGGTAAACTTTATCATTACCATGTGTATAAATGCTGTTCTTAATTTTCTCGTCACTCAATCATTTCATTAATCAATAATTTTCATTAAGAAATTAAGAGTCGTGTTGTTGGTTTATTATCTTTCTCTCTCTGTGTTGCATTGAAAAACAGAGAGAGATCAATACATAACAAACCTTTGGTAAGCCAAGATTATTAACCTTCATGAAGTATCTTGTATTGATTGATAGAAATAACATGATGGGGAAAGAAGCGAAGCACACGATGAAGCCATGGTTATGAAGACTTGTAGGAGACCCAGGCTAGAGACCATATTGGAGGACAATGATGAAGAATTTGATGGTGAAGAATAATTGTTTCAATGCATGAGGGTTAGGCATAAACTTAGAAGCCTAGATTGTAGGGCCAGAACTTGGTGCCATCACATTGTAAATATCTTAACTTGCGTCCATATTCTATGGAAGAATAAGGGGACGTGGCTTTTTTATTACTTTATAGCTACTTTTGTAAATAACACGTTCTTAATTTTTTTAAATATTTTTAATTGGTTAGGATTTTTTTTTACTACTGTTAGGTATTTAAGTTTGGATTTAAATTCTAGAATGAAAATAAATTTGTTAAATAATATATATAAAAAAAAACATACAAATTTAATGTTTTAATCGTCTTAATATTTTAGATTAAAGATAATATCATATTTTTATATAGGTTGTGACTGAATTCTCCTACCATCTTTACCCACTTTAATAAATTATTAAATTTTCAAAATTATCCTTAACTAAACATGTGAAATATTTCAATTACCCCCATTTTATCCTACACCTCCATGGAAAGAGCCGTAGCCATTGCGTGAAGGAAGAGCAATCACTTCACTACTACCGCTATACTACACAGAATAATGTAACAACACCTTCATTCACGCACCTCAATCTTCAAAAACTTATACAGCATTTCATTAAGGACAACATAGTCTTTTTCATATGAGTATTTTGAAAATTTGATAATATATGGAGGTGGAGGAAGAAGGTATGAAGGTGCTGGCAGAAGCCGTTCTAAATGGATGGTTTTCGTAGGGCCTGAAGCCCTTTTTATTCCCCTACTATAAGTAGTGGGCCCATTTGCATGGGGTCAGAGAGAAAAAGAGAGGGCTTCTTTTTTCTGCATCCCCACAATTTTTTGGAGCACCTCTATAAATATCAAATGACCATCTTACCTTTATTTGAAGTGATTACTGGGTCATCCATTCCAAAATTTGTCTGGAACACATTTTCTAAAATTTTTAGAACGGGATTTCTAGGATATAATTTTCAGACCAAAATTTTCAAAATTAATTTTTAAAATATACGAAATATATTATGGAACAAGCTTTTTGAAATTGAATTTTTAGAACAAGTTTTCTGGAATAGAATTTTCAGAATAATTTTTTCAAAACACGTATAATACTTTTTGGAATAAGTTTTCTAGAACAAGTTTTTCAAAATAAGTTTTTTCTAACAACGTGTTTTCGCTCTTCTTCTTCTTCAACATTTTCCTTCCTCTCTTTTTTTTTTAAAAGGGAGCAACCGCGGTATGATGCAATGAAGGAGAATATTTTAATATTTTCCTATTAGTAAGGGGTACAGTTAGTAATGATTGGGTGCAGGAAGAAAAACCCGAAACAGATAGCGCAAATGATGAATTGGTAAAGAGAAAAGAAAAGCCCAAACTGTAAGTGGAAATATCGCTTACAGTCGATTAACATTGTGAAAGATGAAATCATCACAGTTTATCTTAAAAATACATTATTCAGTAACTTAGAAAAAAAAGATATTTATAAGCTATTTTCAGCTTCACTTTAAATGAATACGAGACGTCTGACATGATAAAAACACAAACTCGAATAGAGGTAGAAAAATTTGATTCTTACATGTTAAGCATGCGTGTGTAATGAGTTTCATTTTCATATTAACTACCGATTCCTATATGCTAAGCATTCGTGTGTGTTCCATATTAAGTACATGATTTTTCAATCACAAAAGAAAAGGGTTTTCTTAATCAGTAGATGTTAACAAGCAGAAAGGAATTTGGACAAGAACCACACAGAACTTTTTTCTCTCACCCTTATATAAAAAATGAACACTTTGTTGTCTTAATTAAGAACGAAGGTATATAATTAAGAAGAAGAGAGCAATTATTGGAATCGTCCAGCGTGTCAGTGCGTTGTGATAGATGACAGGCTGAACAATGGAATAGATAGTCATCTATGCACAAAATTTGTGATTAGAAAAAATACGTTGTGGTCGTATCTTTCCAACCACTCTGCAGACATGGACAACAAATGTGCCACTGAAGCAATGTTTGTAAGCGTTGTTTTATCGGAATAAGTAAAATTGGAAAATAATGATGACGACCAACAAGATAACAACACAGAATTGACATGTATAGCCGCCCACCTAATTCCAATACATATATATGGTATAGTCCAATTCTCGTATTTCAAACATCATGTGTTTAAGAAAGAGTAATTGTATTTGTGATGTGAATTTGTGGCTTAGAATGATCCACGTGTTGAAGACTTGAAACGTTGTATTGTGTAAGATGAGAATGACTCTGGAGGTGGACGGTGGCTCCTTTGAAATTTTTAAGTAGCAAAACAAAAACAATTTCATTAACTTATCTGTGTTTCTGTGGCCAAGCCATGGATTTTTGTGTGCTGCTCACTCTGACTCAGACTGCCACGTTTTTTTTTTGGTGAAGAACCAAAGGCAGCTTCATCTTGTCACCATCCATTCATTCCTATCTCTTTAACACAAATTATGGGACAAATTAGATTGTTATAATTTTGTTCTTAAGAAACATTTATATTGTCAACTGTAATAATTATGTACTGATTCTTTTTGTTTTTGATAGAAGAGGTTCCTGGAAGTTAGAAGAGAACCAATAATTCTTTTAAACTGTTGGACTTTCTAGTATATAGAAATTACAAGAAAATGAAGGAATAAAATCAACAGTGGAATAGTAAGGTAAATGAACCAGAATATTCACAATAGTCAATGGAAAATCTTGTGATTCTAATTCATTTATGAGAGATCATTTTTCAATGGCCCCCACTAACAGGAGAAATAGAAATTGTTTTCGTCCACTTTTATGCCTGAGTCATAGACACAGGGTTGATAAAATTAATTAGGTTACCTTGTAAATACTCTTCCAATTTTTCAGGAATGAAAAAAATATAATAATTCTTTTAATTCAAATAAAATAGGTTTTCAGTTTCTTATTTCACTCATCTTTCTCTCTATTCAATATAAATGTAAATTATTTTAAATCTAGAAGGCACATAAGAGTATAATAAAAAGTAATAACAAATGTATTTTTGAAATACATTTTTTTTCTAGAATTGAAACGAGTAAAAAAAAACATAGAAAAATATAATACATTTCTTCTTGAATGAAAAATAAAACACATACACACACATATAAGCCATCTTGTTTTAACATTAATTTACTTTATAAAATAATTAAAAAGTATAAGCTTTTTTTTCTTTAAAGTATTCTATGTTAAAAATTAGTCATAATTTTAATTTATTTTAAATTTATCTAAAATAGTTAAAACTCTTTCTCCTCGATTCAAAAGCTTAAAATATGCGCTAATTTTTTTGTAGACTTTATTTTTCATATAGATATTGAAACTAACTAACTCATAGAATTTTTATTATGACAAATAATATTTAAACACATGAAGTTGGATACCGTGGAGGGGGATAATTTACCATAACACAGTCAATTATGTTTGACATAACTTTATATTTAATTTTGTCCAAAATATTATTACCTTTGAAAGTAAACAATTTAAAAAGAATCTATTTGGAAAAAAGGGTAAGGAAAAATAAGATGGCACAAGCGTATTGACTATTGAAGGATTTTTTAAATTTAATTAATTTACAAAATGTTTACTACTGTTATTATAAAATCAACATTGTTTCAAAGAAATTGAAAGAATGAGTTGTTAAGTAATCTATTAGTTTAGAGATAATTTAAAAAATATTTTAAATAATATTAATACGTTAGTAACTTACATGAAAAGAAAACGACTAAATTTTTCCCCATTTTTAAACATATCTTGTATTTGTTTACCTATAACTGGTTATTGAGCATTCTTAATAATATTGTTCTTGAAGTTTTAGTGCCAACATGCTTATAATTTTTTCATTGCTCTTATACAATAATATCCATACGGAATCAGCAACATAATAAAATGCATATTTTGTAGTACAAAAGGTTAAATTTTTTAAAGCATAACAAGTATTTAAATGTACATGAAACTTGATTCCTAACTCTTTTCCAGCTCTCCCCAACCTCTTCTCTAAAATATTTCACAACACTTTGTCAATCAACTGAAGGAGACAGCAATGAAATCACAAAAGAAACCTCGAATATTCTTTGTTTATGGTTTAAACTTCTTTTTGTTGTATTAGAAAAGCAGATGCAGAAAATGTATAATATTAGAACAAGAACCCTAATACCTCATGGTGATTTAAACTTAGCATGATTAATTGATTTAATTGCAAATATAGTGGCCCCATAATTGTGAGGAGGATAAGGTGAATCCCTTTTGGTCTGCACCCATTTGATTTTAGGTGGCTCCAGATAACTTCATCTGGCAAACCTTCGTCACTCAACAAATCTGACAGCTCCTTTTCTCCTTATTTTAATCACATCAACAATTTCATAATCTTCATAATAGTGCTGATTGATACCTTCCGTTTATTTTCCACTCTAATATGTCTTCACTCATTGCAATTTTTTATCATGCAATCATTTCTTAGCCACAAACTTGCTGGAAAGTTCCACAAGGGTATACTCAAATTTTTAGAAATTGCAAAGTTCTTGATAACTTCACATCCAACACACATTATCCTTAAAAAAAAAACACAGCATCCTTTTGAAAACTAAAATAAGATAACTCACTGTCGAAAAAAACTTCTTTTTTCTATCTGCCATGAGATGGTATGAGATTGGAGCTCTATTAAATTCTTCATATGATGAAAGTCTATAGGTTTTACGTAAGCAAACATTGTACAGATTAATACAAAAACTAAAAACTACGTGGTCAAATTTTATCCTTCTGTCTATTTAAATCATTATGAAATATATTTTATGTGTTTTTTATAATTATTTTCAGCTTTGTCGGTTTTAAGAAAACTATTTTATTTTATAGAATAATAGTAATTAACTACAAACTAAGTAGAGATTTAGGGGCATGTAACCGTTGGATTAAAGAAGGTTATAGAAGTAGATGCAGAGAAAAAGAGATTGAGAAAATGGAAGGAACAGAAGAGTGGGACCATGCAAGCGAAATGAAGCTAATAGGGCGGCAAAAAAATACGCTAATCATGTAATCGTTGCCACATAGTCACATAGGAACAAAACCTTGCAATTAATTATTAATTCTACTCATTACACCCCTCTTCCTTAAATACTTACCATCTTTCTTCTCCAAACCCTCACTACTCAAACCACTACTACACTACCATCTTCTTGCTACTACCTTCATTCTAGCAATGGCCAAAGACGTTGAGCAGGTCACAGAGCAACCCGAATACTCCGCCAAGGACTACCACGACCCACCGCCGGCGCCGTTGATCGACCCCGATGAGCTCACCAAGTGGTCCTTGTACAGAGCCGCCATAGCCGAATTCATAGCCACCCTCCTCTTCCTTTACATCACCGTCTTGACTATCATCGGCTACAAGAGACAGAGCGACACCACTATCGCCGGTAACACCGAGTGTGACGGCGTTGGCATTCTGGGCATCGCCTGGGCCTTCGGCGGCATGATCTTCATCCTCGTTTACTGCACCGCCGGCATCTCCGGTACAAAAAAAAAAAAAATTGAACTTTCATCGATCATTTCATACCCAATAGTTTTAGCGCTTCACCCATCTAATCTTTTGATCTGGTGTAAACAGGGGGGCACATCAACCCTGCAGTGACACTGGGGTTGTTCCTCGGGCGCAAGGTGTCGCTGGTGCGGGCGTTGCTCTACATGGTAGCACAGTGCGCCGGCGCAATCTGCGGCGCTGGGTTGGCGAAGGGGTTCCAGAAATCCTACTACAACAGGTACGGTGGAGGGGCTAACACCGTGAGCGACGGCTACAACAAAGGCACTGCCTTGGGTGCTGAAATCATTGGAACCTTTGTTCTTGTGTACACTGTTTTCTCCGCCACTGATCCTAAGAGAAGCGCTAGGGACTCTCATGTTCCTGTAAGCACACCATCTCTTACCATGTCAATTTTGTTAATCATTCAATTTAATTTTTCTATTTATCTTTCTTATTTACTTTGAAATTGTAAATAAATAAATAAAAAGGTACTCGCACCCCTTCCCATTGGGTTCGCCGTCTTCATGGTTCACTTGGCAACAATCCCTATCACTGGAACCGGCATTAACCCGGCAAGGAGTTTCGGACCAGCTGTGATCTTTAACCAGGACAAAGCCTGGGACGACCAAGTAAGTTAACCTTAAAAAATTGTAGTCCCAAGTTTTTGTTTTGTTACATAAAAAAAAAAAAAATTATTAACGGTTGTGATTATTTTGAATTTTCAGTGGATTTACTGGGTTGGACCGTTTGTGGGAGCTGCGGTGGCTGCATTCTACCACCAGTACATTCTGAGAGCTGCAGCAATAAAGGCTCTTGGATCCTTCAGGAGCAACGCATAAGCTTATCCACTTAAATTATGATTTGTGCTGTGTCACCCAAAAACAATAACAGTGTTTCAGTTCAAGTCTGTCTACAGGTCCCTCTCTTGGAGTTCCTTTTGGCTTCTTCCCTTTGCCCGTGGGTTGTGGGAAAACCAAAAACCGTGGGCTCTTGAATTTGTAGATAAGAATGGTTTTATTATGTCAAGGGTGTATTTTTATCCCTTTTTCTTTTCTTCAAGTATTCCCCTCATGTATTCACTTCTATGATATGATGTGATGCTTCACCTTCCAAATTTTCTTTTTGCTTGTTTATTCTAGTGCTGTGTATTCTCATAAAATTTACCACCAGTTGCCTCTGTTCCGAATGCCTTATCAAAATCATTATCAACTTTTCCTTACTTTATTATTGCTCTTTCTTTCACGCACTTAAGCATAAGTACAGTTCAAAGCACTTGAATTTATGGAAGAAAAATCAAACCTACTTTGATAATACTATGCAGCATTTCCTTTAATTTTTGGGATGCACTAGAAGCCAAAAGTTATTTCAGTTTAATAGAAATTCTTTGGTAAAGTTTTGCTATCAGATTGTAAAATAATCTAATAGTGAACTTTTTGCTGTTTTGTCCCATATTCTATAATTAGTTTGCGTAACCTTCATGATAGTCTAATGGACTTTGATAATAGGTTAAATTTGGTGTGCTTTCACAATCATGCTTGCTACCAGTAAATAAGTAACCACAAGTTTCTTGAACCTTCCTATTAGTTCCCCTGTTTTCGTGAACCAACATATCTTCTCTCGATTTGACAACTATTTACTAACATTTATAAGAAATGTTATAAAATTTATAAATATGATTTCTTAAATTAGAAATTCATGTATCTTAGTTTCATAAATTAGAACATTGTTTTTTATTAATAAAAAACTTAAATGGGGAATTCCACTAAAATCTCTATAAATATAGGTTGGGATGCTTATCCCGATGCTTAAACAATTAGTACTAATGTATTATTGGAAAGAATAACAGGGGAAGAACTTAGCATCATAATTAAATTATAATTTCAGTATCGCACACGATATAAAGCCGTTAATTAATTAATTAATTTTTTCTGAAACATTTTCGTCGTACTTGTTATTATCAGTAGTAGTTTGAAAGAAAATATATATAGAAAAGACAGAAATAATAAGTAATAAACACGTTAGGTTGATCATTGGGATTCCTTTGTGTTGTGTGTCCTCTGTTCGTAAAATAATAGATTGATGAGGTAAGGTACTTATCTTTGCCTTATTTAATGTTTCTGGTACTTTCTGGATTTTTTATATGTATATCATTACGCATAATTTAGTCATCAGTGTATCACGTTTACTTTTATATAACTAAATTCAGATATAAACTTTGTAATATTTTCATTAAAATAGGTTTACAAGAGAAAAGATAGATTAACACCTATTATGACTTTTAGATTAAAGATAATTTAAAATAATTTATTTTATTAATGAATATGAATATTCGAACAGTGGGGGCAGTGATTGGTATGGTAGAGAAAGATACAGAGATAGGGAAGGAGAAGTGATTGTGAGGTGTAATTAATTTTTCGTGATTTGAGTATTTATGAATTTTTGTCGTGATCCCATAATTGGTTCTATTCGTGTATATCACGTTTTCAACTTTTTTTGTTATTCTCTCCCGTTTCGATGGTAACGGATAGAGTTTGTATACGGTTCTGTCTCTCTGTCTCTTCTTTAAATAATAGGGACTGCTGAATTTATGTGTTACAGTGGGTATTAAATTCTTATATTATTTTTTAATTACTTTTACCTATAATATGAGATTGATTTCTTCGATCATTAAATTCTTTAATATTATCATTTTGATAGTGTAGGTTAATTATTATACCACTTACACTATTATTTAGTGATGCTATTTATTTATATCTAAAGTAACAAGTCACTTGCTAAAATAAAATATGCAAGACAATGGGCTTTAGGTTTATTTTTTCTTAATTTTTTCCTCTTCTTTCTTTTTTATTGATTTTTCTTTTTCAATTCTCACTTTACACGTCTCTCTTTAGAGTTAAGATTATCTCAAAGTCAGTATTTCTTATTTTAAAAATCACTTGAAATTCTTTACTTTTGTTAGTGTTTGAATTTATTATATTAGTTGAAAAAATATTATTTCAAATATTTTAATTCTTAACTGAAATCTTGAATTTTATTTACATTGTTTTAGATCCCTAAAATTTTGATGTATTTTCAATCCTTGGGGTCCGAGTAATTTTTAGATAAAACATTAACTTTGATGAGTTATTGTAAATAAAACTAAAGTGAACGTAAGTTTATGCATGTATGATTTTAAGTATTTGATGATATTTTGTCTATCACACTCGAGTGATAGATGTTTTATTCCGAAAATGTGATTTTAGAAAAAATTGGGAATGTAATTTAGATTCTAAACTTGATAGGACAATTAGATTTATTATTGAACTAAGTTGTGGTTGGATTGGTACTTTAATCTCATTTAATTATTTTATGCATTTTAAAATTGCTTACAAGTGTAGAAATATTGATTTTTGTGTTGGAACAAATTATACAATTTAGCAGAAAGGTTGGCGTTATATAATTCATTCAATATATTAAATCTTTCTGAACAAAAATTAACCTAAGAGTTAGAACTTGTTTTAGACATGATTCCTCCCGTAAGTTTGAAATTATCCAACAATTTTGATAATTCAATCAATGAAAATCAACATAAAAATAATCATGATAATTTTTAATTAAAATTATTTAACAAAATCCAATGCACTAAATAAATATTGCAAAAAAACAAGTCAATATACATAAATAAATGGTTTAATTATGTTTTAATTTTTTTGCAAAGTATGTTTGATAAGAAACAATCATATGATATGTTTGGGTTGATAGATGATTTGCCAAGAAAATACTTTTAAATTGTTAGTAAATTTCTTATTATTTTCATGCAATACATGCAATGAAAAACAAGGATAAAAGAAAAGAGAAAGTGATGTGGTTTTTATATTTGTTTATGATAATGTAAACTATATTCATTTCTTAATTAATTGATTGGGTTTTACTTTTGTATAATATTATTATAAGTTACAATTTGAATATTATTTGAAATGTAGACATCCATAGCTAAAAATTCAAGTATTATTAGAATATTTAGTTACTTATAACTAAAAATTTAAGTATTATTGGAACATTTGGTCACTTTTAACTAAAAAGTTTTATTATTATTGAAACGCAACTATTCTTAGATAAACACTAAATATTATTAAGATTTTTGTTATTTTTTATTAACTTGTTAAGTATTGTTTGCACAACAATCACTCATAACCAATATAGAATATTGTTTGATAATAGTAATTATTGATTCACTCCTAAATACTCTTAGATAAAAAAAAAGTTTGTATAAGAACGTGATAACAAGAGTTTATTCACTAGATAATATTAACGTCTTATGATATATATAAATATATATACTTCTCTTTAGTTTTTTTTATATGAATATAATAATATTTTTAATAACAACATTTTTGAACTTAATAATCAGTCTATATTTTCAAAAGATAATTTTATATAGAATCTCTATATTTTCAAAAGATAACTTTATATAGAATTTAAAAGAATGGTAGTTACAGATCCATTTTTAACCATTTTTTCAACTAAACTATATAACTTTATCTTCTTTCATATCTGAATGTGAATATAAATGAATATTAAATATATTCTATAGATTAAACATCAATATATATAGTAAAATATGTTTAATCCTTTAATTTATTATTATTGTTTATAAAAAACTAGTCTTATATAAAAGTTATTACTTTGAATATTAATTAATGTTACGATGTTTAGCCATTGTATTGTAAAATATTAGCATCTACTTCCTGAGTAAAATATAATATTTCTGCATGGCCAACAACTTAACAAGTTTACATTAAAACTGAGTTTATGACGTCACATTCTTATAAACTTGATAACCGTATATTATATATGGAACTTCAATTCTTTAACTCTATATTTTTCATTCTTTCATTAATCCGGTTAATTTAGATTTAAGTTCAATTGTATCAACTTATATATTGAACGTAAAGTCATATAGAGATATAGCTAGGTGGTGACCTTTTTATTATATTAAATCAAATATATATTATAAGTCAAAATCATAGTTATAACTTCTACAAAACGTTTTTCAAAACTAGAAATTTAGAGTTATAAACGTCTATTCCAATTGTGTTTATTTTATTATTAAAAAAAATATAAAAAGAAAGTCATCGTTATTCTTATCAACGACTATATTTATTTTATGTTTCGTCTTTATGTCACATTCATTTTATCTTCAAAATAATAGCTAACTTAAAACTATCAACTTGTCGATTAAACAGTACGGTCATTTACCCAAGTGATGAATTTTTTTATCATATCAATACAAATAATTACTTGGAATAATTTATTTCTTAAATGAAATTTAAAGTCACACATGTTAATAATAAAATTTGAATTTTATTACTTAAAAATAAAATGAAAAATATAAAGTGATTAACTATATCAGCTAATTTATTTATTTAATCATTTGTCCTCATGTCCAATTTATTTTACATTTTAAGTTCTTATTCACGCTAAGAACCTTCTTTTGATGATGATTGGTATGACGACTGACATACAATTTCATATTCAAATTGTAGAGCAATTTAGTGATTATTGAGATTTTTGAAACAAAAGTTTCTCATTTAATAAAAAGCCAAATAGACAAAATAAACACTGAGATTGGCCTTAGATAAAAGGAACTTAGATAATATTTAAGAAGTTCAATGTTCAAATCAGAAAGTGTGTTTGGATAGAGTATTTTAAAAATTTAAAGAAATTGAAATACTTAAATCTGAACTACTTATAATTAAATTTATCTAATTTTTTGGAATCTCGTTGTATAGATAATACGTTTCAATTTCTTTGTATTTAAGTTCCTTGTTAATAAAATACTCCAATTTTATACATTTTTTAATACTTTATGTAATATTATCTATTTGGACGAGTTATATCTGTTATTTTGTTCAAATTCTTTTAAGTCTTCTGTGTTTAAACCTTTATGTCTTCAAACTATTTTTTAAGAATTTCTGCTTTTTTAAGACTTTAGTTAGCGCAATAATTTTTTTTTAATTATTCACAATCATAGACTCAACCTATACTTCACTATCATTTTTTAATTAATTGTATATTATAATAAATTTGATGATCCAATTCAATCGTAATCACATTAATTTAATTTCATACAACCTAATTAACGTAACCCTGACGTTTTGTTTTTTTTTTAAGTCGTACTGTAAAAAGTCTACTGCAACAACATAGCAAATGGGCTCAGATTTCATGAACTTTAGGCCCATTACAAGTTGAGTTGCCTGGTCTGTAAATAATCGAATTAAAAAACTGTTAAACATTTTCTACTTCTATATCTCATGCATTTTTTCAAGATGAATGACTTCGTATGACTATTATTAAAAAAAATCCAATGTTTTCTTTTTTTTTCCTCCAAGTTTCAAGCAATATACATTGCTTTTGTTATCAACATCATTTCAATTAACAACTTTTCTAACAAATCCTCTAATTATATATTGAATTAAGATATGTTTTTAAATATATCAAAATTAAACTCAGTATGATTATTTGGCAAAATAAGATTAGGTGTATTTTTTTTACACTGTAATTTTGTTCGCATAAGCTCTTGTTTATTCCAATGGGCCTTAGTCTATAAGGTCATGCGAGGGATAACGGCTCGGTTTTTCTGTGATAATTCCAATAAAGCATACAAAAATTATGTGATCATTTTACATTACAAAAATTATATAAACTGATAAAAAGATACAAATATTTTAAGGAAGTAAAGATTTTATGTCTGAACATTGAGTATAAAATTATGGTCTAAATTAACTTTTAGGCCATCCCTGTGAATTTTCACGGCACAGTTGAAAATGCAAAGAAATTAGAGAGATTAACAACATGTAAGCCAACGGTGTATGTGGAATGATAACTTTAAAAGGATAATTTGTTTTTACACAAAATATATTATTTGATTAAAAAATTTCAAAAAATAAAATTTTTGAATTTTATGAAAGTAATTAAATGGTTTAAATGTAGAGAATTTCAAATTTTACTAAAAAGTAAAAATATAAAAAAATTATTATCTAATTCATATATTTTCTCTTTGTATTCCATTATTAATTTAATTTTGATGGGTGCATTCACAACTTAACTAGTATCAAGACATTGTTAGACTAAACCAAAATTTGCGTGTCCTAATTTCAATAGTGTTTTGACAAATATTGTAAAATTTTTCTTTCAAATTTAATTTATGTCTATGTTTCAACCAACATCATCTAAGTTATTTTAATTGTTGATACAGATTAAATATATCTTTTCAATCAACATTAGTCAAGTTTTCTTAGTTAACATTAATAATATCTTTTTTACTAAATTTAAGGACATTTTTTTGTAATTGATGTCTTATTTACAATTTAGGTAACCTGAAATTCTTTTTTTAATTAACATTGATTAAAGTTATTTTTTTCTAGATAACACATATTAAGATTGTTTCTCTATTAACATTGATTAGAATTCTTTCAGAAAATATTGGAAGAACTCCTTTTTAATATTGTATTAGTTAATTTTTTATTTACATTTTTATATTGAGATTTTTTGGCTAATGTTGGAGATATTGTTTTTTTTTTTTTTTTTTTATGGATATGAGTTAGATTTTTTGTTATGTTTGTTGTAATTTTTATTTATTTACTTTGTATCAACTGTATAAATATTATTCTTTGTCAATAATTTGTTAAGATATTTTTTAATATTGATTGAAAAAACTTTTGACCAATAATGACTATTTTTTCTATCAATATTAGTTGGAAAACTTTTCTAGGAGACACTACAAAAAAAAAAAAAAAATTAATTATAAAAAAAAA
>Ga0209489_104207_pt1 | contig 26768 bp, 10 predicted proteins | sample SiratrowhiteBW_FD_187527 | JGI IMG/M metagenome (GOLD analysis project Ga0209489, IMG submission 187527) | Root nodule microbial communities of legume samples collected from California, USA - Siratro white BW (SPAdes) (version 2) | ecosystem: Host-associated > Plants > Roots > Nodule | place... | reverse complement strand
AAAAAAAATATATATATATATATATATATATATATATATATATATATATATATATATATATATATATAAAGGGGGTAATTGAAATAAACACACCCTTGGCACTTAAAATGCAAAGATTTCATTTAAAACATTGTTCTTTGAACATATAAATCATCAAAATTGTAATAATGAATTCTCGTTTATCACATTTTGGTCTAATGATATTATATCATGTTCCCCTTTTGTGTAAAATCAACAGCATCTTCATGCCACTGAACTTTACAAAATGAAAATTCAAAACTTTCATGATTTGATCTTCACTATATTCAAAGGTCATGATGAGTACACTGAAAATATTGTATGAAAGCAACTTGGCTAAGCATAATAACATCACTTTCACTTGTAAAACAAGCACCATTTCGTTGCTTCTCTTATTCACACACGGAAAGTAGTTATGAACAGCTTCTGGAAAACTAGGGTTTGGAACGTAAACCATGAATCAATTAAAAAAGTTATTCTAATTGGATTCATATATTTAGTGCCCCTTTAGACATTCAATCAAATTAATGATTAGTGTCATGATTAACTTGTCATGGATTTTCCTTCAATAATGTACGGATAAAAGATATATATGAATCTTACTAGATTTGGACATTTTCTTTTCCAAATTGAACTAAGCTATGAAAATATGCTTCTTACAAGCCATTTAGTTTTAAATCAGCTTATACATAAGAAATATATAGTTAGTTTTTGTAGAAGTATTATTGGCTTAGATATCTTTAATGTAGAATTGGTTTTAAATTTAAATCTTTTATTATTTTCATCGGGATAATTAATGTGTTGGATCGAGGATCAAATTTCAATAAATATTAAAATTTAGGTAAAATTTTAGATTTTAAATGATAAAGATAAATAATAGAGGATATTCTTATATAGAATATATTTAAAAAATTTGTGAATATCTAAAATTAAAATAATAGCACTAATTCATGTGTCACTGAAAAATGTCATATATTTATTTTAAATTTGATCTTATTATTTACCATATTTTTTAAAGGAAATTATTATTAGTTATATTCCAAAAATAAAATAAATTTGAATGAATTATTTCTTAAGATAATAATAGTTATCATTCATTAAGGAATAGTTTGTTTTAAGATAATTGCATACGTTTAACTACTATAACTTTAAAGGTAATAAACCTTCAATATATCAATTTATTTTTCCTAAAATTTTCCTTAAATATATGAGTTTGATGTCCATTTGATACCAATTTTTTATTGAAAGCTTGCAAGGGTAGAAAAAAACAAATTTAATACTGAAAACCAAAGAGAATACGAAGAATGATGATAGAAAACTAAATATTTATTAACAAATTTTAAGTTGTCGTTGGGGTAATATTTATACATTTAACCATTAAAAAAGCTAAATAAATATTTAATTCTCAAATGAATATAAAATAAATATTAATATTTTTTTGTTACATAAAATCATTTGATTGCACATTATAATCAGTTATTCTTTATGAGAAAAAGCTATTAAAAAATAGCATTATAATATTTTATTTTAAAATAGAAAAAGTAGTATTATGTTTACAATATAATATTTTATTAAAAATAATTAATTAATTAAATGATAACATTCAGACTCTAAATAAAAATAATTCAAATTAACGTGCAGTAGACATATTTAAGGACTTAACACAAAATAAACATAAATAAATAATTCATTTATAAATTTAAACCAAAACCTCCAATTTATTGAATACCAATTTGAATGAAAATTTTATTAGATACTTAAAAAACAAAAATCGATCTTGAAAATCTGAAAAATATTTATAGCTCAAATTATATTCAAAATAATTATAACGTGTTATGTATGAAAATTAAACACTTTTCTTTTAAAGAAAGATAATAAAATATAAGTTAATGAAAAATATAATTCGTCTGATTTATTGCTCTTGTGCTCTTTGTTCTACTTTATCTGCTTTATTCTTATGCTCAATGTTTTCTGATACGTAACTTTCTTTGTGTTTTTCTCTGATTTACGAAAAGGATATTCCGCTTAGGGAAAGGGTAAAATGGGTGGATTTCAAAAACTAAAATTATTATTTTCCCAAACTTGTCTTCAAAAAAGATTATGATTGCTTTAATATTTCTTCAAATATATTTATAAATAAATTTGAGCTCTAATAGTCAAGGAATCTTCTACAATTCTTATGAATTAATGCAAATTATTCAACTAATTAATTAAAAGATTTACATGTCAAGATTTTTATATTGATTTATAGCTACATTCAATCTTATATAATTAATCTTAAATGGACAGGATTTCACTGCTAAAATATTGTACATACAACATAATTTGATGAACAATCATAAATCTTTCTAAAACTCTGATTAGAGTGGAGATCTTCGTATAAAACAACTAATAAGAACACCTACCTAATTGAAAATCCTTCGCAACTCCTACTCAAATTATTTTTATATCTTAAGCTGGAAAAAGAATAAATATTTGATTTAAAAATAAAAAACAAAAACAGAGGATGACAAAAGTTAGAGAAGTATGATTTGCTATCTTTAACTCTTTTTTTTTTTTCTAACTTAAGAAATAAACTTTTGTGTTGAAAACTCTTTATTAAGATGTATATAAATGAATCCAAATTTTATATTATAACTTATTTACGTAAAGATGAGTTAAATATAAAATCTATTTTTTAATAATTCGTGTTATTTATCATTAATTATTTGTAATTATTTATAAATATCTAGTTCATGTTGAATTCTCTCAACAAAATTTAGGTTTTTTTTAACTTTTTAAAAATTAGTTTTCAAATTTTGTAATCAATTAAACCATCTTGAATTAATTAAATCAAAAATAATAAGATTGCTTATCTCTATGTAATTGATTATCATCATTTAAGAATCAATTTCAAAAGTCATAAAACGTCTAACTCCTTCTAATGCATTATGTCACGGATTAAAACAAGGATTAATTTATGACAAAGATTGAGTAAACACAAAGAAAAAGGACTTCTCAAGGATGAAAGAGTCATAAAAGGAAGTTACATTTGTAATTGGCCACTTATTTTATGTAATTTGTTAATTTAAAGCGTTCAATTCTTTTATTAGAACAAAATTAAACTCTACAATTGATATTTATAGGTTTGTTTCCAGTATCTTTAAATTATTTTATATTGTTATTAATTATTTACTTAAATTACATTGTATAATTACTCTATAAGTAAAATAGTTTTATATTATTTTTTAAATTAAAAAATAAAAAATATACTACAAGAAAACACTAAGTTAAGCTTCAAATAAAGATGTCGATCTAAGATTAGACACTATTAATATAAATAATTTAAATTTTTTTACTAAATTAAAAAGCATAAAGTTATTACAAATTTTTTTTTTATTATATAAAGACTTTACATTAACTTAATTAACTTAATTGACGTTATTTTTTAAAATAATCAAAACAAAAAAAAAATAGAGTTGGTGTCAACTCTAAATTAAAACTAGAATAAAAATATTAATAAAATAAAATATATTGGAATTAGAGTTAGAATATTTGATTTTAATATTTATATTTATTTAAGTTAGTGTTGGTTTAGTCTAGTATATTTTTTAATATTTAATTAATATTAATGGAATATATTTTTAATATTTATTTAACTTAGTTTAATATTTATTTTAACTTGCATCACATGTTATCTATATGTCCTGTCAATTAAAATATGGATGTAAATAAAACATTGATTTTGATATCGGTGTTTCCAAATGTGAACCAAATTTATTATAAATATAATTAATTTTAGGTCTTTGTCAAGATTTAGTAAAATATCAGTTAACTAATATTAGAATTAACAAATTTACTTTAAAAGAGAGAAAAAAATCTTAAAAAAATAGTCTTCGTTTGCAGTCTTCACCATAACAAATAGAAAATATAAGAGTATGAAAGAAATGAAGAGTATAAGAGATACAAATGTGTATAAAAGCAGCAGATACAATTACGTGAAAATAACGGTAAACAGTGGGTTCACAAAAAAAAAATTAACCTAATCCTAAGCTCTCGATACCATGTTAAAATAAAGGAGAAAATAATTATGCATTAATCTTCACACATGGCTGTTTATTTATAGATAAAAATAGTAACAAATTAATAGAAAATATTCCCTTCACGCCAATACTCCTCAACTTGCGCGTGAAAGTTATATGTAAGGGTGATTTGATAGCAGTTTGATATAGTGGGTGGGCCGATAGGCCCAATAACCTTGTTAGGATAGACTCTGATACCATATCAGAAGTGGACTTTAAGCTTAACTTAATCTTATAAAACTGACTTGTAAGGTGAGGTTTGCATCGACTTATAAACTGTTGGAAAGTCTCATTTCTAGGCGATGTGAAATCTTCAACAAGAAGAAATCCACCAATGTGTTTTAAATGCTCTTATTGTAAATTTTTCCTTTGACCCTTAGAGTTGATTCTATTGTCATTGACTACTTAGGAATGCTTCAGACTTTATATTGACTCTCTTACTTGTGGTTTTGTCTTCTCCATTTTCAATAGCAATGATGGAGAAATTATTTGCAGGCTTTCAATAAGAGAGACACTTTCTTATATTTCAATGTTTTTATCTATGGACAAACAAGTATATATTATTGTATGACATAACTTACCTAATTTTTAAAATTTTTATGACACAGCTATATAGTGTCAGCTTGGTTGACACTACATCAGCTAATCGATGTTGATCTTAAAAAAACAGATAAAAATAAATTAGAAAATAATACTTTGACAATCGTAACAACCACACATCAACTTATTTTTAAGGGTATTATAATCATTATAAAAATAAAATTTTGTATTTACAAAGAAAAAGAGAAAATAAAAGATAAAATGATGATTGTAAGAATTTGTTAGGTATCAAAGTATCACATCCCAAATGAATTAGCATCATACCTTTAGAATCGAGCATATGTCCAACCAAAATCCTACAAAATCAACTCTAAATGTAACTCTTGTTATTTTTTCTAAAAGTCATGTAAATTTCTTTAAAAGAAATTCACAATAAAATGTACTTACAAATTCAATTTCATTATAAAATTTGGCTGATTTTTTTTACAAGAAATTGCTTATAAATTTAAAATTCTAAGGAAAATTATCCATAAAATTTAAATCCACAATAAAATGTACTTTTTCAAGTGGATTTTTCCACAAAATAGTTTTCCATGGAACTTTTTCGTATGGAATTTTTCTGAAAATATTGTTTTGCGTGAAAATTTGTTGCAGACATTTTTTTAGGAAATTTTGCGAGAGATTCCTTACAAATTTTCAAATTATAAAGTAATTAATTACCACAAGTGAATTACTTACTAAGAAAAATTCTCATAAAATATGAAAAATTATTTAATAATGCAATACAAGAATTCCCTATAACTCTTTATCCTTGCTTATACAAAAAAATTTGCTTAATAAAATTTTGAAATGCTTTTTATTATGGAGGTGTTCCAAATGTTGAGAGAAGAAAGTTCCAGTCCAAAGTTGTGCATGCTTTGAGACGAGACGAGACACATGTTATGCCTTTTTCTTTACAACAGTTCCTATGATCTTCACAATATTTATATTTCTAATAGGTAGAATGCTCTGAACTACACTCTAGAGGACTCAGGTGTTCTTACCCAAAATGTTGAGCGTGCTTTTTTTGCCATACTTTGATGAATTCGATTTATTGATGGATAAATAATCTTAATAATATGAACCAATAAAACAATAATGTTCATTAATATTAACTAAATTTGTTTGACTTGCATTGACTACAAATTAGTCTCATTAGTATCGATACAAAATTTAAGAAACTTTGCTTAGAAAATATTCTTCCTAATATTAATGAAGAGAAACCGATTAAAATTGATCGGAAAATAACATGTATCTACATTTTCATAAAATAATAACTTTAACTAAAAATATTTTCAGTTTATGTTAATTAAAAAAATTGTATTTTACATCAACTAAAAGCACCATTAATATTAAAAAAACTCTATCCATGTCAGATAAGAAAATAACACTATTTTTAAATATTATAATAGTGAAATATAGACTTTAATATAAAAAGTCTCATTAATGTCATAGAGTCTAGACACTCTTATCACAATCAAGTTAAGGTAAAAAAAAAAGTAGAAATAAAATACATTTAATTATGAGAAATATGAAAAAAAAATTTAAACTTTAATTTCAAGATAAATTTAAAATTCTTAAATTTAGAATAATCAAATTACTCTAATAATGATGTAAAATTCAAATTTTATTTAAAATTCTCTACTCAAATATTTTGTTTTGTAAAACTATTAAATTTTTTCATAAAAATAAATTGTCCTCTAAAAATTTCAGATTTAAATACACTATTTTTTTAAACCATCATGTTAGAGATCCTTCACATTTGCCACGCACACGAGAAGACGGGTGCTTCATATCAATTTCCTCCTATTATAAGAATTGATTTTGAATAACAGTGATAAATAATGCATACTAGTAGAACCAATACAATTCTGATGAAAATTTATTAAGTTTATATTTTCTGCACTTCTCTTGATCATGTTAACCAACCTGAATTCTAATTTTAGTGTTTGCTAAAAGCAATAATTTTTCTGAATCATCGTTTGTGATCTCTTTCATCTATACTCTTCATATTCACATTCAACATATATACCCATAATGGTAGCAGATTCTCTAACCAATATCTTAAGACTTTTATGAATACATTTTTACTACTATTCTTAATGAGACAAAATTGTGTTTTCTTTGTCATAGTCCAAGTCTAAGTTGATTGGGTTCTTGAGACACGAATGTTTTGGTGTATACACTTTCAATACTCTTATATGGTCTTGATTTTCACATTAATAAACATGTTAATTCAAAGTGTTTATTATATTTTTGACATCTTGAAGTGGTCAAATCTTGTAAAATTAATAAAAACTATTCTTATATTATAAATCTTATAACTTGACCTATGTAATCCTCTTTATTTTGATGTCAAAATTACTATAGAACTATATCTAATGGGATTAATATTATAATTTTACAAAAATATATTAATGTAGGGGACTTTGTGTGGACTTTCTGCAATGAGTAAGCAATTTTTCTCAACTAATATATTAATGTGAAAGACTTGAGGTGTGAGTTTTCTACACGTATAAATTTAACCCCTTTTTTCTACATGAACAAGAATATTGGCAATATTATTTTTTCAGGATGAAACTTTAATATTGTAATATTTCATACATGTATAAATTTGTGAAAATGGATTTTATTTTTATTTATTATTGTTTAAAAAAAAGGTTGAGCCTAAAAGTTAAGGTTAGTGCATTGGCAACTTCCACACTATGATGTGTTGAGTCCAAAACGCGTTGGCGTGGGAGCACGGATTGTTGGACTCGATTCAAATGCAAAAACACACTTCCATCGTGCATTTTTGAAGAAAGAAGAAACAAAAATAAACAGCGTTTAAAAAAAATTAATAAGAAAAAAAATAGGAAAAGCGCAAAAATAGACCTATAAAAACCGACTCCCGCTATAATTCTCCAGGTGTCACAAAACAAAAACACAAAAAGTGTTCGTTTTTTCTCTCTCTCTCACTCTCTCACTTTCTCTGTGAACGGAACCGAACCGATTTAACGCTATGATGGAGTCTTCCTCTCGCTCCTCCGTCATCATCGTCGGTGCCGGCATCTCCGGTGAGTTCTTCCGCCTCATTATTATTCGGCGACGGGCTCAGCTCCTGAACTGAATGTTCTGGAATCTCATTTTGTGTTTGCTTTGATTTGAAGGTATCGCTGCGGCGAAGGTGCTGGCTGAGAACGGCGTTGAGGACCTGGTGATTCTGGAGGCGTCGGATCGCGTCGGCGGCAGGATCCGCAAGGAGCCTTTTGGCGGCGTGTCGGTGGAGCTTGGAGCTGGTTGGATCGCCGGCGTCGGCGGTCCGCTGTCCAATCCTGTTTGGGAACTCGCTGCGCAATTCGGCATCCGCACGTGCTTCTCCGACTACAGCAATGCGCGCTATAACATCTACGACCGCAGGTCCATTCATATTCAGCCTAAAGACGCCGTTTGCACCGCGTCCTCTGTTTTGCTTTTGCTGACTCGGTGTGTCAGTTGTTTGTTGCAGCGGGAACATCATTCCGAGTGGAATAGCTGCTGACTCGTACAAAAAAGCGGTGGACTCGGCGATTCAGAAGTTGAGGAACCAGGAAGAAGATGAAGAAGAAGAAGAAGAAGAAGAAGAAGGAAATGATGGTCATGGTCACGGTGATGACAGTAATGATAGTAAAAGAAATAATAACGAATCGAAACGGCCTTCGTAAGTGTAAAGCTCTGCGCGTCGTTTTCAGCCGCAAAAGTTATTTTGAGAATGTGTTGTTATATATAATCAATCATGCCTTCAATTATTTTCCTTTTGGATTGTTTTGGTTCTGTTTTTTTTTTTTCTTTTTTTTTGCTCATGCTTTTTTTACGCTTCCCGTTTTAGGACGCCGGAGACGCCAGTAGAGCTCGCCATTGATTTCATCCTGCATGATTTCGAAATGGCTGGTACGATCCGTTCAATTTTTCACTGTTGATTTGCCTCCTCCGTAAAACCAGTGAAAAAAAATTATAGTTATTCAAATTCGTTGTCGCACACGAAAGGAAATACTGTTTGTGATTCCGAAACTGCTTCAATATGTGTGTTTTCGTTTGTTTGATTCGCTGTGGAATGTGCTCTGAAACTGGGAAATTTGGGTTGGACAGAGGTAGAACCGATATCCACCTACGTAGACTTTGGTGAGAGAGAATTTTTGGTTGCTGACGAAAGAGGCTACGACTATTTGCTGTACAAAATGGCTGAAGAATTTCTCTTCACATCGGAGGGTAGAATCTTGGACAGTCGTCTCAAACTCAACAAGGTAAAACACAACGCTTCATATAACATAATTAAGCCGTTTGTCTATGACAATTTTCTTATTTGAAGACTTTTCCGTCGCCCCTACCTGGCAATACTCTATTGGTTTGTCTGCTTGCTTAGCAATTAAATTTCCTGGTGAAAATCTGCATTTGTTTGCTTCCCCGCCTTGTGTTTTTTCCCTTTTGTTATTGCGTTTCGTTGTCTGTTATTTAATCTCTATTGTCCCACCGTGGAGTTTTCAGATAATGACTTCTCAGAACTGTTTTGCTTTTGTTTTTTGCGTGTGTATTTGCGATATTTCTGTCACTAATCTCCTGCCCCTTCTCCTAGTGTCAACTCCCATAACTTTTTTTCGTGAAGCTTTTGACTACTTTATAATTGAAACGTATATTATAAATTAATTTAGTTAAGCTCCGACAGGGTTTCTAAATCATATCATAAAGTTGAATGAATGCTAAAGCTGCTAATTGCATCATGAAATACTTAATCGTAGAACTAAATTATATATATATATATATATTTTTTTTTTTTTTTTTTTGATGAAAGTAATTGTGAAGCATTTTCTTTTTTTATTTTTATAAGGAAAATCAAATATTGTGGATGTGATTTGTAGCACTGTCCAATGTCTTGTTTTTTTATTATCAAAAGCCATGTCAATAGCTTTCAGACGCGAAATTATTGGCCAAAACCTTTTTATTGTCATTCAAGTATTGGATTTTTTGGTGGGTTAAAATGCGGAGTGGAGTATAAAATAAAAAGTCATTTCGAGTCATGGTCAACTGTCAAGTACACATTCAAGGCGAAATTCTTTACAAAATTTATGTGATAAGAAATCTTGTACGAATATAAATAATATAGGCGTTGGAAAGATATTGAAAGTAGAAACTAAGTTCTTTCAAATACCGTATATACGTCTCCTGAAGTTCAAACTAGTAACCTTAAAAGGGTTAATTACCCAACATTGATCATTACTTAGCTTTCAATTATTTTTTATATTTATCCTCATTAATTTGTTATGATATTTTCAGTTTAAATATTCAACCTATTCAATATTTAAAATTACTTTATGGAATGAAATAATATGCGATCAAAATAAACCGAATAAAAATTTGGAATAAGTGGAGTTCCATCTGACGTTGAATTTAACATGTACGTTTTGAAAAAGAAATTTAAATTAGGGGGAAAATAGCCGGAATTTTGAAATATTATAAAGCTAGTTTTGAAAAAAAAATATCGTTCACTAAAAGTTAAGAAGCATGTGCCATTGTTGTAGAAACAGAGTATAAATCATGGCAAAAGTTACGTCCTGTAACATCTTTCGTGTATGCATTGTTCGGTTGGGGTATGAACAATTGGTGGACAAGCACTGGGTTTGTTCTACAGGATTTTTTTTATTGTCTTTTAACGTGAAAAATCTGAGGTCATCATTTGAGTGTTCGAACAGACACTAAGCTGGTGGGTCTCAGGTCGTATTTGACCACTGCTGCATATTTTTTTAGTGTTACCGACGTACATCAATATGCCGAAATCTTTTGAGAGCTCCACTTACAGGTAAAGTTTGACCCACAAATAATGCCACCTTCTATTTCAATCCTTTTAAAGGTTTTTTACATCTCATAAATTAGTTGGCCCGGGAGTTCCAATTTCTGTTACCAGCCACACTATTTGAATTGACCCAATCGCAATAACCTAAGGTGATCAGTCATTTCATCTCAAATAATAACACAGAAGAAGGGAGTCTTGTCAATATCCCCATTTATTAGGCAATACCTTAATCGCTCAAAAGATCAGAAACTAATGGACCTGACTTAAGACTGTTGCTGTTCAGGGTAAATTACATAAAGCTCCAATAACTTAACAGCTACTCAGTCCGTGCTCCAAGTCTGCCTAGATTCCTTTGAAATAAATATTCCTTCAATTTTTAGTTGGTTCCAAGGCAGACCGCTCAGATTCTCATGAGATTTTTATTGTGTTTTACTTTCCCTTTGACTGCTTATGATTTTTGTGGGTCATGGTCCTCATAGAGTTCATTTAAACTTGCTTGTACTATATAAGAGTTGACTAACATAGAGAAATTTAAGCCGAAAAGGAAATTTTATTTTTTTATTTTTGCATGAATTTGTGCAGGTTGTCCGGGAATTGCAGTATTCAAAAAGTGGCGTTACGGTAAAAACGGAGGATGGTTGCGTTTACGAAGCCAATTACGTGATTCTGTCTGTTAGCATTGGTGTTCTCCAAAGCGACCTACTCGCCTTCAATCCACCCTTACCCGTACGTCTACTCTTTATTCTACTGTTCTCCTTTCCTTTTTGCCTCCACTCCCGCGAGCCCCGAGTAATCATGCATACCTATATAGAACTATAAATGTTTTTAATTTAGAGTTTTTCTAATGAAAAAAGAAAAACTATACTTTATTGAAAAAAATTCTATAAGAACACTTTCAACTTATATCTAAACAGATCCGTAGTTTTGTTGTAATATGTTATACTATATAGTAAATATGTAATATAAAATTATGTGGAACTTAGTAATTGGTCCTAAAATATGTGGACGTGTTGTGTATCTCACATTGATCTTTCTAAGGGCATTAATTTCAGAATCAAGGTCATTCTATTCTATAATAACGCATTTACTTGCTACCAACATGGTGGAAATGGAATCTCTAGTGTGTGGTTCTGTCTATACGGGTCCCTAAAGTAGTATTAGTTTCCCTTCTTTTAACAGGTTGTGACCCCACAGTCTTAAATAACATTGGTTGGGAATGTAAAGAAATATAGAGATAGCTAGTTTCGTATTAAATTGAGCTCTCTGGTTGATGACGCCAGAAGAAGTTTTTCGAGGCGTCTTCATACGTAGAAAACAGGGATCGCATGATCCACGGTATGAATCATCCACAGTCTCATGGTTGGTGGTCTATTAACCTCTTGGTTAGGTCAACACGTGGAAAGAGAACACCAACTTGCATATGTAGTTGTGAATTCAAATAGCGCGCAGTCTTGTGTTGTCTTTAGAAAGATGGTACTTGATCTTTTAGTGGTTTCTAAATTATTGCATTCAAATTAAATAAAGTAATTAATTCAAACTATAGTTAATTAGCATGAATAAATCGCTATGTGGAACAGTTAGCTGTAACCTGAATAGAGCTTTACTTTAAAAATGGAAAGGAAAGGTTTAAAGTTAACTGAGTGGGGTAGGTGATACCATAGAAAACGTTAGTGGATTTTAACTTTGTTGCATATGCATATGGATTTTAGAAGCCTATGGATGGACTAATGCACTGTGTACTAGAAAATTGTAGTCTAACCTAAACCTCTCAAGTCTAACCTATGAGCATCTTGTGTGTTGTACAGCTAGACCAAGTCTTTATATGGACGATTCTTTATTACTATAATCTTTCCCAACTTCAACACAAGATGAAGTTCCGAAAATATATGTATATTACAACTTCTGAGAGTTCTATACCTATCATATGATACTGACTTTAATTTGTCAGAGTTGATGATGTCTTAAGGACTCAATATTTTTTAACTTTAAATGTTGAACACGTAATGTATTTGATCAAACTGTGTACTTAGAATTACAAGTGATGTGAGGTCATCAAATTAAATTATTAAGGGAAACTATGATTGAGGTACTTTGCCTTTTCCGTATACTACTTAGATGGGCTTTAGTCGTCTAAACGTCCCCTCAGTTCTGTCTTTTATTAGTTTATAAATTTTGTCTTTGTGAGCTAATTCTTGTCTGATTCAATATGTCCATGCTGAATAAAATAATGAAACAGAGATGGAAATTGGAAGCCATCGAGAAATGCGATGTGATGGTGTACACTAAAATCTTTCTGAAGTTTCCGTATAAGTTCTGGCCGAGTGGACCCGAAAAGGAATTCTTCATCTATGCTCACGAGCGGAGAGGCTACTACACATTTTGGCAGGTCTTTTTAAAATTTTCATTAATGGTTGTCAGTTCATTTCCCCTAATGTTTTTTCTTCTAAGTTGTCTCTTTTGCTTTCTGTTTCTGTTTTGTTTCTATTCTTGACAAAGCTTGTAGTGTTTTCCATCTACAATTAGGGTGAGCAAAGAACCAGCTCTATTATAAGCCAAATTCTGTGGGAAATTATTTATTATCTTAATGACAAAGATAATTAAAATCTGCTATCAATTTAATTTCCCGTGATAGCCACTTACCTAACCTTCGGGAGCAGGTTGAGCATACGTGTCTAACTTTTATATGATTTGAAGAGTGTACACTAAATAAAATAGAGTGCGAGTGGCATTCTGAGGATTTAAATAATACCTTGTTGTTATAATTTATGTGTTGTGCATGTGGGTCACATGGTTGATCTTAATCCCTAAACTTGTGGTTTATCTCTATTTGCGATGAAATAACTTATGTTATCATACTTGTTATTAGGCCTACAAAATTATGTCTTTTGTTTTTTATCCGCTTTCTGTGGTGAAACACTCTGGTCAATCATTAAATATTCGTAAAATAATAATCCCCTGAAATGTCCAGGATCCCCACGTTCTGTGAAACAATGATTTTGCATAAAACCCAGTGCTATGAATTTCATCAATCTCATTAGCAAGCTCCAGTTGAACTTCATAACGAGTTCATTTGCAATTAGATTTCAACACCATCTATTACTCTTGTCGTAATTCAACATAATAGGCTTGATAAAAAAACGAATCTTTTGTTTGATATGGAAAAATAGCTTTGCTTATATTTCCCCCTTCCCTGAATTACGCAAGGTGGGCTTAGGTGTATATTTGTTCACTTTTATTTTAAGTTGTAATTTTGACCTTTATTACGTGCAGATGATAATAAACTTTTGCTTCAGCTATTTCCATTTGTCTTATTACCGTCATATTGATTATATCTTCTCAGCGAGAACAAAGAGATTAATATCTTTCCTTTATGACTGTTAAATAATATTAAATGGCTCATCATCTTTCTACGGATGTTTCTAATGTTGGTATTCCCTTAGGGTATGAGTTTCGTATTGGGGACTACATCGGCTATGATTGATTTCTTTTTCATATAGAATAATATGACATATTTCAAACTATATAGTAGTATTATAATAGCAAAAATTGAATTATACGATGGAGGATTTGGACACTATTGAACTTTAGTACACGATATCTGTTCTATTCTTGTCAATATTAAAATTCTATGCTATGATGCATTGATTTTGGATCTGAACTTCTATGATAAGTGAAAATAATTGAAGTCAGAATCAGAATATTTTTTAAATGACCTTGCGGATTGAACTGTCTAGTCTCTTTGCTAACCTGTCCATATCTTATTCTGAATCAGAATAGTTGTCTAGTTTGTAAGTTCATTCATCCAAATCTTCTAGTTTATGTGCTGATTTGCTGAATTATGACCAGCACATGGAGAACGCCTATCCTGGCTCCAATATCCTAGTCGTGACATTGACTAACGGGGAATCAAAACGTGTGGAAGCTCAACCTGATGAAGAGACCTTGAGAGAAGCTATGGCAGTGCTCAGGGATATGTTTGGATCCGACATCCCCGATGCCATTGATATACTCGTTCCTCGCTGGTGGAATAACAGGTTTCAGCGTGGCAGCTACAGCAACTACCCCATCATTTCCAATCATAAAGTTTTTCATAATATTAAGGTTTGCTTTTCAAGTTTGAACTTCTATATATTTTGTAAATGTGTCACAGTTCCCTTTTTAATCTATTCTGTTTTAAATATATCAATTGATGCTATATATATATATATATATATATATTATATTTGTCTTTTATATTCTTTTTCTCTTTTAGACATTTACTTTTCTTTGTATTCTTCACTACCGTGCATGAAAAACAAAACAACAGATGACGTGGAGCTTGCAACTAGCTATTAATAATTTATTGCCTCTCATTGTCTTTCTATGTTCTTTTGTTTTTTTCTTCACGGGTTTCTCGAGGTTACTGAATCAGATAGTAATCCTACAGTGACTTGTGAGTGCCATTAACCCGATAAACATATTTCCTTTGACACTAAAAAATTCATTTATTTGGCCTTAAATTTTGTATAATTTGTTCTTTTGTTTCATTCAAGAACCCCAAAAGAAAAAAGGTTTTTTGGGGAGTTATTATATACCTAAAGTTCTTTCTTAACATAATTTACTAACCATTTTGTAAAGGTATTGATTAATAAATTTTAAATAGAAAGTTTTTATCAGAATTTACATCCATAATGCTTTGGAAATCGTAGTAAAAACGCATTAATGACATATTTTAATGAATTTATTCATTTTGAATTTTCTATTTGTGATTCATGAAGTTGATGTTATTTTGTTTTCTGGTATCACTGCTCATTGCTGACATGGAAGCAGAATCCAACAAAGATTATCCTTTCTATTTAATATTTGAAATTTTGAACATCATAGATGGTGTTTTTGCCTTGTAGGTTAGAAACCTGAGCTGTATTTTGTTGTGTCAGGCTTTCTAATTTGTTCCTTTTCTTTTACGCTTCTGTGAGTTAAAATTTGAGACCACATAAAAGTAAATAAACTATTTCGCCCCTCATATTATTTGTGTCTCTTGATATATTGCAGGCCCCTGTAGGTCGCATTTTCTTCACTGGGGAGCACACTAGTGAAAGATTTAATGGCTACGTACACGGTGGATACCTATCAGGTTAGGCACTATATCAAGTTTCTTTTGTTCATATATAATAGATAGCTCTAATGGCAATAACTACGAGGAAGACCTGACACTGTACTGAAACCAGGTATCGACACCAGCAAAGCGTTACTAGAAGAAATGAGGAAGGAAAAAGAAAGAAAAACCGAGAGCCAGAATCTGTTGTTAGAGCCATTGCTGGCATTGACAGGATCTTTAACAATGTCGAAAGCAGAAACTGTCTCGAATATCCACAAGTGTGATATTCCTACACAATTATACCTCAGTGGCAAGCTTGGGATACCAGAGGCCATATTGTAACACTATGCAACTCTAGAGAGTCGCCTTCAAGATCATGCATACTTCATCACAATCCTGCAGGTGAGGATGATTTATGTTCGGATAAATTTTAACATCAACAATTTAAAAAAAATAAAAATAAAGTTTCAATAAGTCAAAGTTAACTAATGCATAAATTAAAAATTAATTTTAAAAAGATATTAATATAAAAGAATTTTTTTAAATTATTTATCTTATACTAACTTGCAATAAAAATTATTTTATTTTTTCTTAGGAATGTTTATGTAAAAGTTTTATCTAAACATGTCTCAAGACTCATTGAAGTCCATGATGTGGTCATTCAAGTCCATGATGCTGCCACGGTTAATGTGCACTATCCTCTATGTGAAGTGTTCGCGCAGTACGCAGATGTTACCTTACTTCAGTCCATTTCATTACTAGGTTTCTCAAGGGTTTTATTTTTGAAGGAAATTAATTAATTTAATTGGTATAAATTACGATTAGTTTGTTCATTATAGTCAACAAGAAGCAATATTACATTGTAAGCATAATAACGGCTGATATGTGGATCCTAATTTTTTACTAGTTAATGATATCCATTTAAATTGTATGGCAATGCAAAATTCATTATTTCTCGGAAAATATTCACACTCAATTTTCTTTAAATTTTGTCTGATACTCATTCTTATCTTTTATTATTTTAAGCCTTCCTTATATACGTGTTTAGTTAACTATAACTCTTACAGAGTAGATTACAAAATTAGGCTTTAAATTTTTTGACAATCCAATGAAAGTTCATCCTATACCACAAGATCCAAATTCTTATAATCAGAAACAACTCCCTCAAACCACCACTCCAACCACATGAGCCAACACTAACATGATGGGAGGAAGGGTTTCAATTTTTGTTAGGTTTTGGAAGGAAAACAATAGTAGGTTGAGAGGAGTTTTTTTCCTTGAAAAGGCTTATTAAACCTAAAGGTTATTACGGAGGATGTTAAGCTACTGTTACTATTTTTACTACGAAACAAACTACATTGAAAAATAGTGAAGAAGGTAAAGGACAATTGGAATCAATTCATTATCCTAATTTTATGAGAATAATCTTACATATAGTGGTAGAGGAGGATTACACTAACAAGGCCATATACACTGTCCACTAACAAAAATAATAACATTCCTATTCTAAGATAAACTCTTCTGTCCCTGCTAGTGTATGAAATTTTTCTCCTTAAGTTATCAATTATTAATACTTATCACAGGCCACTAAATTTTGTCCGCAATGTTTGCCTGAATGTAGTTGTCGTGGGTATGGTGGGGCTGGGCGGAGTGATTCTTCTTACACCTCAATAGTGAATTCCTGCACCTCCATAATTTTAACATATTCTTATTTTAATCTTGAAAAAAGGTGAAAAAAGTTTTCATTGATAATAATTGAGATTTATTTATTCTTTTTATTTGCGAGTTGCACAAACCGCAATACAACAATTAATAAATACATTGCGGGTTAATACAAATTTTTTTCTAAAAATATATTGCGGATTGTACAACCCACAATACATTTAAATTTTTTTTTGTATTGCTAAATTTTTTTTTGTATTGCGGGTTTTACAACCCGCAATGTAAAAGGTGTAGAAAATATAATTGCAGGTTGTACAATCCACAATGTATTTATTTTTTAATTGTATTACGGTTTGTGCAATCCGCAAAGTGAAAGAAAAAATAAATCACAGTTACTATTAATGAGGACTATTTTCGTCTTTTTCTCAAGACTAAAATGGGAATATATTAAAATTATGGAGGTGCAGGAATAATCACTCGGCTGGGAGTCCGTGAGTTATTCTTGGGTTGATTCGTAATAATGGATTACATGAAGGTTCAGGACTTTTGCTCCAGGACTGCTTCTTTCTGCACCTCCATATCATCTTCCTGCACCTTCATAATTTTCAAAATTCCAATAATAGACATGAGTAAATTATAAAATTATCTCTGCTGCTGTAAAAGAAGGTTTTCCATGGAAGGGGTGCAGTGCATTTCTGAACAAGGATGAAAGGTGTCGCAGTGGTGGTGGTAGGTTCCTACGGTGTTGGAGTGGGGGGTTGAAGGCACTTTGGGTGGCCGTCGGTGGTTGTGGTTGAAAAACAACCACTGTTGTCTTCGTCGAGGTATCTGTTATTCATTTTTTCTGATTTTCACGGATTGTAGAAACCGTAGAAGTTTAATATTTACGGATTTTGTAAGCCGTAAGTTTAAAATCAAGATTTATGCCTCTTACGGATTACACAAACTGTAGTTATTTTAATATTCGTAAGAGCTTACGGTTTGTACAAACCGTAAGTGCAGCATAGGTGTATAAGAGAACTCTACGGTTTGTAGAAACCGTAAAAGTAATAGACATTACGGTTTGTAAAAACCGTAGAAGCATTTGCATTTCTTTTTTACTGCTTATGGCTTCTACAAACCGTAGAATAGTAGAATTTTTTTTTCTTCTGCGGCTTGTACAACCCGCAGAACAGAATAAAATTTCTACTGTTCTACAGTTTGTACAAACCGCAGAAGAGAAAATTTGAATTACCTATGGTTTCTACAAATCGTAGAACGGTTTCTACAAATCGTAGAAGAGTTTGACAGTGAAAAAAAAGTCGACCACCGCCGTCCTCTGCCACCAATCCACCACAACTACCTCTACAATCTAAAATTAAACTTACAATGATGCTTACCTTCCTTTCAATTCAGGGTGCCAAAATGATGGAAGTTGAAGTTTGTGGGTTACGGTTTTCACGAACTGTGAATGAAGAACAATGATTGAGAACCAAGCCAACAACCAAGCAACCAAGGTGCACTCAATGTAGATTTGCACTGGCAAACTGGGATACAAGCACTGGCAGTGGAGGTAGAGGTGGAGGGAGAGGTGCAGCCGACGTCGAATGGGGTGCAGTGGCGTTGGAACGGGGTACAGGCAAAGTTGAGGAAGAAAGGATGTGAAGGGTGGTGGAGGATATTATGGGGTATGAAATGCTTTAAAAAGGGTTAAATGGTAAATTTGCCTAGACTATGGAGGTGCAGGAAGATGATATGGAGGTGCACCTCCACATACTCCATATACTCTTCCTCCACCTTCATATACTCTTCCTCCACCCTCCACCTCCATATACTCGTCATGCACCTTTATACTACATATAAAAATACCATTATACTCTTAAGGTAAAATTATAGAACCAAAAAATTACAAAACCAAAATTGCCCTCCACCCCCTTCATTCTTTAACCTTGTCCGGTTTACTTCTTACCTCCATAATATCCGATTCATCCTCTCTACTATCCATTTCAAGCTTGGTGTGCACTTCTTCATCTCCATAACATCTGGTTCACTCCTTCACCTCCATAACATCCGATTCATCCTCTCTACTATTCGTTTCAAGCTTGGTGTGCACTTCTTCATCTCCATAACATCTAGTTCACTCCTTCACCTCCATAACATCTAATTCATCCTCTCCACTTCGTTTCAAGCGATTTGCGTGTGTGGCTTTAAGGAGGAAGAAGATTTTTTTTGTCTAAATTTTTAATTAAAACTTCAAACAAGTCATAGATAAGCAATTATTGATGTTTATTAACAATTTGTGAGTGATATTATTGATTAGAATACTTAATTTGTTGATTGGGTTGCTGTCGACGATAAATTGGTGTTGGAGAAGATGTAATGCATATAAAATGGATAATCGGATAGTCTTTATCCGATTTACATTCTTTAAAAAAGTATGTAAATCAGACAGGGTGACGTCTGGTTTGAAAGAAAAAAATTGTAAATTGTAAATCGGACGGGGTGGCGTCTGGTTTACACAATACAAACCAGATTCCACTCCTTCCTTCATTTTTTCATCCAGTTTGTAATTTATAAATCGAATCTCCCTTTATCTGGTTTATATTTTCTAAAATTTTTTAAACTGAATGGCTTCATCTGGGTGACCTATCAGAACGTCAGAATTCACGAAAAATCAAAAATCTTACCTTGTTATTGTTCCTTGCAGCCGATCAATACTCTCCACAAGTTGAAAAGTCATTTCTACCATTTAATTATCCTTTAAACCTTCAAAAATGCCATCGTCAATGATTTTGGTTCATTGTAGAAGGTGGAGGAATGCACTGTTGTGTTTTTTATATTAGACAAACCAATACCTTTTCTGGTCATTTTCATAGAGACAATTTCGGATTTTAAAATGTTATGGAGGTGCAGAACAAGTATATGGGGTGGAGGAAGAATTTGTCTTTGCTCCATGCACCTCATTAATTTTGAAAATATTAAAAATGTTTTGACTTTTTTAAATGCAAAGCTCCATGGAAGAGGGGTTGGTCATGGTGGGGCTGAATGCCATTGAGATTTCTCTTATGAGAGGTTTTAATAGAAGAAGGCTCAAGCAAGATTCAATTACAAGAGTCATGACAAGACATATAAAAGATCAAGAGGAATAAAAAACATAAGTGTATATCAAAATACTGATAATTTTGAGCTTTTATGATAATTTGTGAATTTATAAAAATTAATTTTGATAATTTTTTGTAAAATACAAACTCTAGATGCCTTGAATTGATAGGGAGTGTTTATTTTTAGAGGATTGTCACATGGCAACATGTCATTTGATGAGTTTTGAAACTTAGGATTAAGGAAGTTTGCTTCACATGTTATATAACACTCTCTTAATAAAGAAGATCTTCTCTATTCACAAGTTGTTACTTGTCATATTTTCATTTAAGAGTTTTTGAGAAGTTTTGGCTTATAGATAGAAGTGTCTACTACATGTAAAATAAGATTAATTAAAATAATAAAATGTTGTTAAATTTTCAGCTTATTGTTTAAGTTTTTTTTTTTAAGTTTTTTTTTCTAAAGAAACATTAAAGAATCTCTTGATAATTGGTTAATCTTTTTTAAAAAATCCTTGGTGTAGTTCATTTGTCCATTAAACATCCACCTCAAATGCTTCATCTTCTATATCCTTTGTTTCCATTATTTTACCTTTTCCTTCATCTTCCATCTTAATGTTTTATTTCATCAAATTCTCTTAATCTTCAACTGTTCGATTTCCTTCTTCAACACTTCCACATACTTGAAGATTTTTCTTCTTCATTTTTTTTTTTCAATGTAAAGCTTCTTTATTCTTTTACATATTCAAATAGAGAACAAAGAAGAAAAACATCATGAAAGCTTCTTTATTAAGTGTGGTAAACACACTGTTTAGAATAAAAGAGAGATGATTTGAGATAAGAATGATTTATTATTATTTTTAGTTAGTTATAATGGGAAGGATAATGTTTCCATATATTAAAATCTTGAAGGAGTTTTTAAATATGAAATCTCAAAAGGTGTTTCTAGAAACAGGAATAATTCTTGGAGTTATTTTTTGGAATTGTAATGTATGTTTTAGAAAATGTAATTTAAAGAGAATTTTTTTATATGAATAAAAATTTACATTTTGGAAATGATATTCTTGATAAGAAATTTTATTGAAAATCTTAATATCCAAATTAAATTACTCATTATGGAATTAAAATTTTAGATTTCATAATAATTAATTTGATTTCTAAAATAAGGTGTCTAGAATGTAAACTTTATTTAGAATATTATTTTTTGAAATATAGATATATTTAATAATGTAAAATTTTGACTTCCAAATTTATGATTTTGGTATACATTTTTTGAGTTTTAGAATTCGCTTTTCAAAATCAAATAGGCTATGAATTTTTAGGGTCTAAATTGGTCGAGAGATTGAGATATATAAAACCAGTATCATATTTATATATAAAGTTATCAAGTGAGTCTAGTCCATTAGGTTCAACTTACCTTAAGTCTACTTACTAATAAATTAAGTTAACTCAACTCACCTTTTGAAAAGTTTTAAAAATGTTGGTTCGATTAACGAATTGAAAGTTAAGTAGTTTGATTCACTTAATTTAAAAATAATTTTTTTTTTCTAGAAAATTGATAATAAAATTAAATAATAATTTTCATTAATTCTTAATTTTATAAATGATCATAAAATAAAATATAAAATGTAAGTGTTAAGTCGTTACCCATCATTACAAAATATTAAAATAACTTTCTATCTATACTGTTTACTTTTGTCTAAATTTTAATTATTTTTTATTAAATTCAGTGAGTTATATCAATTTGACTAACCATGTGTTTAACTCAAGTGAGCTAAAATCTAAGGATCATGTTTTATTTTGTCATAATTAGTATGTATTTTTTTTTCAACTCAATTGATTTAAATCTAAGATGAGTCGGGTCAATTGACAAGTTTTGACCTAATTTGATAATTTTATCCATACACGTTATTTGATCCATAAACTTTCTTAATTCTTGGTTACTCTTTTAATTTAATTTTAATTTACTAAATATGATCATACTTTATATTATTTCTACAGTTTAATTATCAATTCTATCATTGGTGTAAATATGTTTTTACCGTGTTTATGTGTTCTTACTTAATTTTTATTATCTAATTTGTTTGCCTTGATAATCCAACAAAAATCTTATTGTCTATGGTTAAATTTCAGATGTGTGATTAGTTTGATAGATCCAGTATTATTTATTGTAATACAATTTTTTTTGTCTTCTCACTTACCTTTCATTTTTCTAGCAGTACACATGAAACTTAGAAAAATAAAGATTGTTGTCCAATACTTGCTTTTTAAATTTTGCAATTCACTTTTAATTTCTAAAAATTCACTTTTAATTTCATAAATTATGGAAACTTAACTAAATTATATAAAATTATATTGTAGTTACATAGCTACTTTTTATACTATAACCAAATTTATAAATGATTTTAAAATTATAATTAACATCTTAAAAATATTTAAATAATTATTATTTAATTAGAATATTCTATTAAATAATGTAATTTAAATTTACGTGCCACAATAATTATATATACTAGTGAAAAAAGACATTATGTGTTTTTGTATTTTTTTAAGAAAAATAAAATTAAGAATGGTAGCTTTATAAAAAAATAGTAGATAATTTATATTGCGCTGTTGAAATATATGAATTACAATTATATTTTAATATTTGAATAATTTATTTTATTTTTTGAATTTAAAAATATGATTAAAGGTCAAATAAGAATACAAATTAACGTTACATAAGTAATAGATTATAGATAAATATGTTAAATTAAAAATTATGATATATTATTATATAATTTAATATTAATAAAATTCTGAAAAATAATTTTCAATAGTTGTTTTTTTTCTTAAAATTATATATTTATTATATGAAATCTGTAAAGTTAATAATATAATAAGAATTTTTAATATTTTAATTACCATTGTAATTTAATCTGTTTTTTTCTTCAAATAAAAATTATATCATATTATATTATAATAATAATAACAACATGGTAGGTAACAAAACAACATTAGATGGATAAAGATCAAATATAGATGTAGAGAATGTACTTACATTTATTATTTGAAGAACTATTTTGTTTATATCTGTGCGTGTCGCCAATATCCACGCACAGAGCAGAGCAATGTCAACGTAGTACCCATTTGGGTGTCTAAACTCAAAACCATGGCATAACCATCAACACATTTTCCTTTGTCTTTGTGGGAAGAAGAGAAAATGTTGAAGTTCGGATTTTTCTTTCTGATTTTGATTCTTATCCCTTCACTGCCGGTGGCACTGTCTAAGTATGGAGCCATGGAGCCTTTGCTTCAACGCTTGGACTCCAAAAGGGCACCTTCATCGGTGCAAGAAGCTGCAGCCATTGGTCTTCTCAAAAGACTGCTTCCTACCCATTTGTCCAGTTTTGAGTTCAAAATAGTGTCTAAGGTCTTTGCCCTTTTTACTTTGACCCTTTTGTCTTGTTCTGTTTCTTTTTCTTTGTTAGCTGCCAACTTGTTAGAGTCTGCATTTGCTCTCATTTTTTGTTATGATTGAATGTGAAAATCTGACCTTTACAATTTTCAGGATGTCTGTGGCGGAGACAGTTGTTTTCTGATAAACAATCACAATAAGTCAAACCAGAATGAGCCCGAGATTGTGTATGTGAGGAGAAGTTTATGCTGAAGATTATGATTGATTAATGTTGTTTTTTGTTCCTCCTGAGTTCCAAGTTTCTTAAAGATTATGAGATGGTTGTGTTTCTTTTATTTACAAGTTGCAACTTGAGTTGATTCTTCTTTCTCTTTTGGTTTCATATATTTAAAGTTGATTTTTTCATGTTATAATGCTAATGTGCTTCTTGATTTGTTCTACCTATGGTAAAATTTCTTGCATTGTAATCTTCTGGTCATGGATATGAACATTTAATCTGTTTTGCTGTCCTTTAATGTTAATCTGATACTGTCATGTATTTGTATATTTGTCAGCATTAGAGGAACCACTGCTGTTGAGATTGCATCTGGTCTCCATTGGTATCTTAAGTATTGGTGCGGTGCTCATGTCTCATGGGATAAGACAGGTGGCATTCAGACAACTTCAGTCCCTGAGCCAGGTTCACTACCCCGTTTGAAAGATGAGGGTCTGAAGATTAAACGCCCTGTTCCATGGAATTATTACCAAAATGTTGTTACCTCTAGTTGTGAGTATCAAAATTAACTTTCTGAGGAACAAGGCATTTCTCTCATTTCCATTCTGAGAATTTGAACTGATGTAGTGCAGTAGCTGACTAGTGCCAATGTTTAAAACTTTGTTCCAAGAAAGGGTGATGATCTTGTTGTCAGTTGTTCCAAAAGGACATGAAGTTTGAGAAAAAGAGATAGAGAGCAGGACAAGAAATTCTGTTATTGTGTGAAAATGAATTCAACCCACCTACAACTAAATTGCAACATGTATTTATATCTCAAGAAGTTGGTTGAATGAAAACGAGAATCTACTTCTGTTCAAGAAAGTAAAATAAAAAGGAGTAAAACTATACTTCAACACTTGCAAAAAATAAAATTAGGTACGTTCTGAAGATCAGATAGGTAGTGTAACATATCTCTGCTAAAGAAAAATGCAGTGGAAGTTCCTATCAAGATTTATAAAATTCAGAAGGAAGTTTTAAGGTATTGCTAGATTCCCTTAGACATACAAATAACCATCCTATATTTCCTCTGATTGGTAAATGTAAGACTGATAAGTTGGATGAGTTGATCTTTCCATGTTTACCTTATAAATCCATTTATGTGTAGCAAATATTGGATTTTCAACTGACATGATTTCCTCACAACGGTAAGGCCGAATGTGCCTTTACAAGCAAAGATCAGAAGCTGAATATTCTTCTTGGTTCTTTGCAGATTCGTATGTTTGGTGGGACTGGGAAAGGTGGGAAAAAGAGGTAGACTGGATGGCACTTCAGGGGGTGAACCTACCCTTGGCATTTACTGGGCAGGAAACAATTTGGCAAAAGGTTTTTAAGGTGAGGTGCTATTTACATGCTTGTGTATATCTGGATAAACCTGGGTTTAAGAAAAATGAACCCCTTAGTTTGAGGGTATTAACTGAGCCAAAGATGCTATATAAAGCTTTTTTCCCTATCAGATATTATTTACACATTAAATCATTTTGCAGCTAGATACATGGTATTATAAATTCAGCTTTTTATTCAAGTTATTATTAGTGGTATTACTTTTCAAAATGCAAGTTTTTTCACCATTATTTTACCTTTTGTTGCTTTGTTTCCCAAGCTCTTATTCGAACTTTTGCTGCTTTGAATCAAGTATGGTTTGTAGCTTGTTTTCATTTGGGTTTTGTTACAATGATTGACTATGCAATATTGTGCTTAAGTTTAGATGAATTAAGGAGCACGGATGTTTATTTGGTATGTCCTTAAGCATATGTTGTTGAAAATGATAAAACTGGACAAAAAATAGATGAATAGTATAGTGTTATAATGGACTTCTGCACCTTATGTAGTAGAAACTCTTTTTGCTTACCTAAACCTAACATAAAAGAAAAATTCTGATAACCCAAACGCTTTGGGAGGCCTGGATAAAATCATTTCAGTAAATATTATGTGATAAGATTCTAGAAGTTTCAAGAGCAATGCTTATCAACATCGCATGTCCGGGGTAAAGTGGTACTCTTAGCTTCTTTACGTTGCTCTACTCCTGGACTGCTTTCTTCCTTTACTATCAATGTTTTTCCTACTTACTATTATTACTATTATTGTTGTTGTTAAGGAGGGATTAGACAGGCTATATAACATATAGGAATTATATGAAGCAGTGTGGGAAAACATGGTCACATTGAGATACACATGACTAGTAACACTATGTAATTATTGGAATCTTTACCTGATTGCCTACAAAAATTTAGATGCATTGCTTGAATCTTGTTGATATCATTTATTCTCATCAGAATAACTAATTATTATTCTCTTTTAATAGTTATTTGACTAGTGTCTTCTAATTGTAGGATTTTAACATTACTTCAGATGACTTGAATAATTTCTTTGGTGGACCTGCTTTCCTTGCTTGGGCTCGCATGGGAAACTTACATGGGTAGGTGAAAGCAGTATGTAAACCCCATCGTTGGTTTTCAATCTGTATAAAAAGCGTAGGAAATGGTCTAGCAAATTTAGTTGTTTTGAGTTGCATATTCATTTTTCATGCTGTAAAAAGGAGGATGCCCATGCTGAATTTTTTATACATTGAAAAATATTAAGAAAATTATAATGGTTGGAGAAAAATGAAAAAAAGAAGAAGTTATTGTTAGGTACAGTTTAAAAATCATTTGAAGTTTGCAGACCTTGTTTCTGTTGTTTCTAAACTCAAGGTCTGGTGGGATTGCGTAGGTAGACTTCTTCTGCATCCATGTCATCATCAAGATATGCTTTCTTCTAATGTGACAAATACCCAATACCCAATAGAAGAATGTTAAAGATTTTTCATCGACTAGGAATAAGGTTAAATTATAATATATA
>Ga0209489_104205_pt1 | contig 26770 bp, 16 predicted proteins | sample SiratrowhiteBW_FD_187527 | JGI IMG/M metagenome (GOLD analysis project Ga0209489, IMG submission 187527) | Root nodule microbial communities of legume samples collected from California, USA - Siratro white BW (SPAdes) (version 2) | ecosystem: Host-associated > Plants > Roots > Nodule | place... | reverse complement strand
AAGGAAATGGGAATTATTGCTGCAAGTTGGCATTAATTGGGCACAATGCAAGTTGGCAATGCAAGTTGGCATTGATTGGGCACCAAAAGTTGGCAATGCAAGTTGGCATTGATTGGGCAGCCAACAGTTATATAATTTATCTTGGTCATTCACCCGTTTCTTGGAAATCAAAGATACAAACCATTGATACAAACCATTGTATCTAGAAATTTAAGCCGAGTATAGTACTTTTATCTTAATAACTTGTGAAATCTAATGGATGCAGGATCTTCGAGTGCATAACACAACTGGCTCTCTTGTAGTTTGACAACCAATTTGCCATTAAAATTATAATCCGGTTTTTTCATGAAGTATTAAGCATGCAGAAATTGATTGTTATAATATTAAAGAAAAGCTTCATAAATGAGTTATCTAGCTCTTGCTCATTTGTTCAAGTCTTTAACAAGCCAACATATTAACCAAAACTTTGCCTCCTTCAGTTTTTTATAATTTCTATCCAAATTGGGAATACTCAATATTTGCTCCCTATTTGAGGGGCTCTCAAAATTATGTTAGACGATCTAATGTTGTTAAACATATTAGACACTCTAATGTGGATAGAGTATGTAATGGTATTAGACCGTTTAGTGTTATTATATGATCTAATATGGTTAGACTCTGAGTCTAATATTAGACCGTCTAGTGTTTTGTTAGGATAAATTTTCTTGTTTGGAGAGACTATTAGTGTATGGTTCAAGATAGACGCTCTACACTTGGTCTGTGTATGTTTATCTGGATAGACCGTTTATTTGGTTTTTCGGTCTTGCGTTTTTCTGTTTTGGCAATTACCAATTTTTTGGTTGATATCCATCTTCTCTGTTTATGTACAATTGCTGATCTTTAGTAATACATTATGTAATAACAGGAGTTTTCGTTTTCCTTTGTTTTCTTCTTCCTTCTCCTCACTTTTCTGTATTTTGATTTTTTTTTTCTTGTTTTTTCAAAAGTTTAATATGAAAATTGTTTTTGAAATCACTTTACAACGAAGTCAGAATTTCAAGAGTATGTTCTTCAATTTGTTTCTTTTATACTTTTGAACTCTGCAACATTACACACTGACAAGAATAAAAAACTTCTGAACTCTCTCAACACCGTCATCGAAACACGCACTTAGACTTCAGTGAGAGAGATTATATAAGAACCTTGAATGATAGTATAAATGTGTCCCTCGATCAATGCAGAAAAAGTCTTTGTGGAGCAGATGGATCCCCACGGAGGAATGAAGATTATAAATAATTATGGTACACGTGAGAAGTTTGTCTATATCAAAATTATTTATCTTGATGAGATAGAAGAACTTTTGATCCCAAAAAGAAAAAATAAACCAAGTGTGATGGAGATGTAAGAGGAATCTTTTGACCGCACGTGTGGACCTGCTTTTTCTAAGATATGTTGAGAAGGTGTTGAATAATGGAAATCGTGATAATTAACATGAAATTATATTAGAATGACACCTTTTCTTTTTCCTTTTGGCCAGCTGTTATCCTATCACGAATCAAAACTCATTGTGGCCTTTAGACTTTAGAGAGCACGAAAAGACCTTGTAACCTCTCACTTTATATTCCTCATTTCATTGGTTCCTGAAGGAGTGAATTATGGTAACTTCTTTTCAATGGATGACCATTTTAGTTGAAGATATGATCCAACTTTGGATCTTCAAAACTTTAGCACTTTAATAATCAACTATAGGGTCTTGCACCTCCTCGTACTCTTCCTCCTCAAATTACGGATAATAATTGGATTACATAATTCTTTGTAGTTGAGGTAACACACTTGATGTGAGACACAACAGTTATTTATATGGCTAGAAATGACTCTGCTAAAGCAAATTATATCAACATGATTATTGTATAACTAAAGTAAAACTATTAGTTGTCCAATCTCGTAAGAATCCTCATGAATTAGCTGTGACTTGAATTCTAAAGTTGCATATGCATCTTGGTAAGAGAGTCAATAGACCTGTCATTGTTACATGACCAGCTATGAACCATGCAGTTGTCAATAAGTATTGTGTCCGTACACAAGTAAAACTGTATTTCTTACTTAACTAGTAAACCACAGTGTGAGTAATGTTCACGTAAAAGATGGAAAAATATTCAACATACCCTTATTTTTGTTTTCAATTTCATGTTCAACCCACTTTCAACTTTCTTTTTTTGATGAATTCTATTGTATTACTTACCATATTTATTACTTTTTTTTTTCAACTTTTTCTTCTTTCTTCACGTCTCGGTCCTTCCCATCTTGGGGTGTACATTTATGATTACCCAAAGGAAGCTCTGTGGAAGAAAAACACATTGGAAATGAAAATGCATGAAAAGTAAAACCCTTGACAGATGTTGTGGTGAAGAAACACGTGGGGAGTTTGTTCCGTACGAAACAAGCATGAAGAAGAGAATGGAAATGGGGTAGTGGCTTAATGACTGAAAGTAGACGTGACTATTAAATTACTATATATGTTGATTATACCGCAGGCAATGCTATTGTGAATCACGAGAACTTCACGTGTAACTCTGACCTCCTTGTTCAGTACAACCGACCAATTTTTTTTCAGCTTCAAGATATGCTGTGCTTGGACCACTTTCATCACCCAGCATTTCAGACATTAATGTTATCACCTCTGTCTCTAATGCTGTTAAGTTCCCACTGTTTTCCCTTCCATCACGCACAAAGTAGTGGTAACTAGAATTTGAAAGTTATAATTTTTATATGAGGGTCCATTAATGACCATTTCTCTACAAAAATGAAGTTACCTAGAAAACCTCATTGTTCAAGTTGAACGACCACGGTGTGGTTTTGGATTTCTTATGAAAAACAGTGATAAGAAAACTCTCTAGTTATCGCTCAAAACGCGTGAGAGGAAGAAACATCAGATTATACTTAAGAAAAGAGTGTTTCTCTCATATTTTGATAGAGTTTTTACTCTATGTGCTGTCACAATATATAGCAGTAGGAATACAGTACATTCATTTTTCTCTGAGCAGGGAATAGAAAAAGAAAATAAAGATTCAATTATGAATGACAATTATAAAAATGAAAAAAATGAAGATTAAATCATTCAATTTATTCGTAAACTACTTAATTTTTCAAAAGTAAGTTTCTAAACTTAAAAAGGTAAGTCTTTTGGAATAGTTTAAGATGCATAACACGTTATAAAATGAAAATTTATGACGGTTTTTAAAACTTTAACAACTCGATAAAATAAATAGTTTCGAGGCCTAATAAATAGTCTAAAATTCACTCAAATAATTAATATCTTATAATGCATTTGAGAGAAAATAAAGAAATATAAGAAAAAATATAATGAACTAAAATAAAAAGAAATAAAGTAAATGAAAGTAGATAAAAAAAAAATAGGAGTGTAATATAAGGTATTAGTGTGGTTGAACTCAATTCAAAAACATTTTTTTAGATTAGATTGAGTCAGTTGTACTAAATCTTTTAGTTCACCTAATTCACAACTTAATTAAATTATATAATATATTCATCTAATATAATTTTACAATTTTTTTTATGTTCTATCATATTAATATTAATTATTTATATATCATAAGCATTGTTGACATGTTGCCAATATTAAATAAAATTAATTATTTTTTGAAATAATAAATTTTATAATTAAAATTACTGAATTTGATAACTTAACCTAACTCAATTGAATTATAATCGGGTTGATTATTAAACGAAATATAAAACTCAAGTTAATATGATTAAATATAATTAAATTAAATCAAAATTACATAAAATTCAATTCAACTTCACACGTCGCTGTTTGATAAAAAAAAATATAATTTTTTTTAGATAAAATGTGTGGAATTGGACCGATTAATCTAAACTGATTTTCTGGTTGATGTATAACAACAAATGGAATACTGAGGTCAGAAGAAGTTGGTAGAAGCAACAAATTGCTGACAAGCTCATTATTCAATATGAAGTGCTTAAAATTGCATAAAGACCAAAGAAAAAAGGAATAAAATAGTAGCAGAGATTATTATTCGAACAAGTAGTTGGAAAAAGGTTAGCTTTTGGGAAGAGCACGAGGTAGAGCAAGTGGATGACCAACCTTTGCAATCTATGACTAGTTTAGTAACTCACTTAACTGGCTTTTTTATCACACTTCAATAAAAGTTTATGCCCCTTTCTTATGGAATCTTAGTCAAAAACTTGGAACCTACGTCCTTCGCGACTTTTATCGGGCATCTACGATGCTGCACAAGAAAAAAGAAAAAATAAAAACCTTTCTCCCTTTTGTTTCATCTTGTACATAAGTCATCTCCTACAACTATAAATCTCACTTAAATAAATTTTACAATCCTTAAGTGACTTAAGTGAGGTGAACACATGTAATAATCCTGATACACTTCATTGACACATGTTTCTCCTAAATAATTAAACTAAACAGTTATATTATGTTTAAACACATCTTAAAATCGTAATTAGATTCATTTGAATTTTTTTTTATAATTATGCACAATATATTCATAAATACTAATATAAGTAAGGAGTACTCCTAGATGAAATCATTTTTTGGAATGATTTTTTATTATTGTCTACTTTGAACATCAAACTTTACGCTGACTTGAGTGTCAAAGTGATTGTAGATATTCCATGTCGAGATCAAGCCAAATCGAGACCGAGATATAGATTAAAATCGAGACATGAACAAACGTAAAAATCAAGATTGAATAAGTAGTACGAGTTGAAGTTAGGTGTCCTATAAGGTCATTTCGGTCTTGTAAGAACATTTTGACGTCTATCGTAGGTAAGAGAAAACCTCTTCATAGACTGCACGGTGGCCAGACGAAAGATAGATGCCAACACGAGAAATTATGAGATAACCACGTTGATCAAATGGAAATGATGATGGAGTTACAAAGAGAAATAGTGTGAAACAAATTGATGTCTTCCAATATGAAATGCGAGAATGTGGCAAAAGCTGGAAGGGAGCGAGACTATACCTTTCAAGGCTGACGCCAAACACAAGGACCCAATTGGCTCCATATATACCAATTGTCCTAAAAGCTCAAGAGACTGATAATTTCCAAAATGTTCCATCCCTACCACTGGTCTCTGCATACACTTTCTATGCCTATGCTCGTTGACACCCCTTCACGGAAGCTTCACGGAAGGTATAATGGAGCAGTCTGATAAGCTTTAATTTGTGGTTTAATTTCATGCGTTTTTAAGTTGATTTAGCTATTAAGTTTGTTTGAATTTAAAGTTTATTTCCTTTTTATATTCATTTTACTATTTATTAAGTTTTGTGGTGCAAGAGCAAATTCTGTTGAGATTAGGTAAAATCTGGAACAAAGAGAAAAAGGGAAGCTGGATCAGAGAAAAAATGCAGAGAAAGATTATAAGTGACTTCTGGCTTAAGCAAGGGATATAGTTTGGGCTAAAACTCACTTAAGGAATATTCAAGTGTAACCCTAATTTGAAGACGTGAAAGCTGTAGTGGAGAATCTAAATTGAATGTCATGAAATAACGACTGTAGGTTGACCTAAAAAGGAGAAAGAAAGCTATAAAAGACCAAAATTAGGTCAAAGGAGGGGATCACTCACTCGACAGTTGCTGTTTGGAAGGAGATCATTGTTCTTTTCTTTTCTCTTGTATTTTCCATGGCTACCATAAGTAGCTAAGTTCCTTATTCTTGGGATTGAATGTAATTTCTCAACTTTGAATGCACTATTGACATTACGTGATATCATCAATATCAATTGCTATTGTTTAACGTTTTAAACATTCATTGATTTATATTAGAATTCTCATTGTGACTAGAAAACACTTTTTGAATTTAGAACCAAGTGTATTACTCATTGCATATATAACTTCAAGGATGAATTATAATGTAATGACTGTTTATAGCAACTGTGTTTAATAATGATTAGTATATTCAAGTAACTGATGATAATTTATGAATTTCAATACTAGAGGAATCAGGTTGAATGACTTTTATTTGCACACAATGGTGATTGAAAGAGATGATGTTAACCACAATGGACCAAGAGTGTATAAGAAGTAGATTAATGCAATTCAATCCCAAGATCTTTATTAATATAAAACAATTGTTAATTACGTTGTTTTTAAAGTTTCAATATTCACTAAAATTCAATATATTCTAATTACATCTGTTCTTATCCACAATAATTTGATGCAATTTAAATTCTTAGTTATAAATTCCGTTCCCTATGGATACAATACTCTTACTTATTTTCTATATTACTTGAGTACTCAGTACACTTGCTGAACAAGGGAGTAACACAGTCCTACCAAATTGGAAGAGGCCAACTCTGGATATGTACGATGATACCACAAACCTTTACTGGAACACTGACGTGTATGTCACACAAATTAGTTTGTATACCTTGGACGATGCCATCCTTTGGAAAGCATTCCCGGCTTCCTTAAAAGGAGTTGCATTAAGGTGGTTGCCTTCTCCAAATTCAATCGATTGCTTTGATACCTTGGTGACGAAGTTTGGAACGTAGTTCAGCACTAATTGACCACATCACCTTACCTCAGTAGCCCTTTTCAACCTCAAACAAGAAAAAACCAAATCCCTTTGAGCCTTTACAAAGTGCTTTGGAAGAGTCGCATTTAATATTCATAACCTTAACCCCAAAGTGGCTATGTATATATATCCTTCTCGAAAGACCTTTACTGAACAAGCTAGGAGCAATAATGTCCATTGCACACCTAGTCATTAAATTTTCCTTAGTTTAGGGAAGTCGTGGCCATCCATGTTGATTAAAAGGTTGTCAGGGAATGCTATGCAGAAAGTTTGAGGGTGCCACCCTCCATGCCTAGTTGTGAACCGAGAGAACCCCTAAGGTTGGATGGTTGCCATGTCCGATCTGGATCCCTGCATTGATGGTGATGTTAGAATGGAACCGAAAGAGGAAACTGTCTCTTGGTAGTTGGGCAAAGAAGGGTAGAACACACGACTAGGTGCTAATTTGACCAAAGAAGATGCTTAGGCCATAACACATATTCTGTAGAACAATCGAGATCTCTTCGCTTGGACTGCTGAAGACATGACTGACATATATCCATGAGTGATCTTACATAAGTTGTTAGTGTTCAAGGAGTCATAATCGATCTCGGTTGGAGGGGAAGGAGACAAGTATCTGCAAAACAAGAGATCCAAAAATTAGTCATGGCCGACTTCATCCGAGAAGTGCAATACACCATCTGACTAACCAACATGGTCTTGGTGAAAAAGAACAATGGATAGTGACAGATGTGTACTGATTACACTGACTTCAACAAAGCTTGTCCAAATGACTCCCATCCCTTTCCCAACTTCAACCATCAAGTAGATAGAATAGTCGGACATAAAATTCTAAGCTTCCTAGATGTATATTTCAGATATAACCAAATATCGATGTTTGTCGGAGATAAAAAGCCTTCCCACCTGATGACCTCAATGGTTAATAAGTGCCAGAATAAAATGAAGATATTATTTACCTCAACAAAAATGCTGAAAAAACTATGTCAGATCGATATTATTATGGAAAAATATACAACAAATGATTGCGACCCAAATAGCCTACATGATCCACTATTTATAGACATGACAAGGTGTGAAGCAAATGGAACGTCACATCCATCCCAACCATCAGATCATTTCATCTCCAACGACTAGGATTTCAAAAACTTTCATATCCCTAACACATGCACTCCCCAATGCACTGTGACACCTTCTAGACTTTTTTAACGTTTTGCTCTCCTTAAGCTTGGGTGGCAAGTATACCACCAAAGACTGATAGTGTCCAACAAAAAAAATCAATTTTTCTTACAAAGGGGCTCTTCAGGAAAACCCACTCGAGTCTGGTGGGCTAGCCTATTATCTAGGATTGAGAACATCTTGATCAACCTAGAATAGTCGAAGTCATCTTCAACAACTGACATACATCTCAGTTAAATAAATCCTATTATCCTTAAGCAAGGTGGACATATGTCACAATCTCAATATGCTTGATTAACATATGTCACTCTTAAATAATAATTAAACATAATTAAGTCGTTATATTATGTCTAAACACATCTTAAAAACACAGTTAGGACCCACTTGAATCTTCTACAAAATTATGTACCCACATAGGCCTATAAAAATTAATATAAATAGAGAGATATCCTCGGATAAAAACATTTTTTGGAATGATTCCTTACCATTATTTATTTTTAAACATAATAAATATATTAACTTAATTGTCAGAGTGATTATAAATACCCTATAACGAGATCAAAACTTACCATTGAGACCAAGTTAGAAACTAAGATATAGACCGAAATTGAGACATGAAACAACACGAACATTAGAATTGACCGAGCAGTAGAAGTTAAAGTTAGTGGTCCTATATAACCTTTTAGGCGTTGTAAAAATACATCTCTTTAGCAAAATACTTCCAGGCCTAAGCAAAAGTTACTTTAAGCTTATTTTTATATCCTTTATGGGGGAAAGAGATGCCAACAAGTATTGTTTGGATTTGGATGTCTTCCTCTAAGGTGAAACAAAAATACAGTGTGAAGGGGCAGAAAATTGTGGCCTATCATCATGTGTACGAATCTTGTGATTCAAATCCATTGCTCATGCAAATATATCATTACTGCTTCTATATTCTTGCTGTCTCCTCCAAAGCTGTCAGAATCCTGTAACATATTCTGATATTCAGTTGGCTTGGATATCCATCATGCAGCTTTTGCCTACACATTTTAAACTAAGCTCAACAAATCCACTATCTAATAGTTCCTAAGAAAGGCCAAATAATTAGATTAGAGTATGTGATATAAATGATGGCCAAATTTTTAAATCTTCTGACTAGTAATTCTCGTATTTTTGTTCCAAACCAATGTTGAGGAGCATGTCTTCTTCTGTAATTATTATAATTTATTAAGCCTTTTTTTTTCTTTTAGTCAGTGAAATTGAATTTTTAGTGTAAGAATAAAGATCGTCATTTTTTATACATTGATTGAAATGAGAATAGAATCTAAGATATATTTAGATCCACAGTCACTACACCACTACTAATGGAGTGGACTAAAAGTCATGCAACCAAGAAAAACTGGAAACAATTTTGTGCTGGTTTGTTTCCACCATTTGCGGACTCAGCATTTGAAGGTGGGTATTTGCACTCTCAATTATGCAGAATAATAATTTTTATTTTTTCACCCCCACAAATTAAGATATTAATCTCATAATTAGGTGACAGACTCATATACCTACATACATATATAAAGTGCACAACTATACTGTTTAGTCCTGGGTCTTGAATGCCACTGGTTTCATCTTAGAAAATCTGGATTTTTTTCAAAAATGAAGCCAAATCTAGTATACTATTGGTAAGGATGAGGTTAGGTTCATCACATTCTGTTTCTTTTGAGTGATCACCCTATAGAGGTTCAATAATTTATAGATTTTGTGGCATTGGATAAGCATGTTTTCTAGCCATGGGAATGCAAAGTCTGATGTTGAAAGCTGGGGCCCTAATTATGTGCACCTTTTTTAGATCAAGTCAAGGTAGTAGTAAGTTAGTCCATTATGATCTAAAAGCCTTTCTAATGGTTGTTGTTGTTACGAACTCGTATGTAGGATTCAACAACCCTTTACTTACCCAACCCCCTCATCCATCAGTCACTTCGCCGATAATGTGGATCCAGGGAAAGATAGATAGAAAGAAAGAACAAAATAAAAGGCAGTGGAAAAAAGAAGAAAAAAGGGAGAAGGCTTTTTGAGTTTTGTCCTGATGGGCAACCATAAACTCCTCCATCATGCACAAGATTAAGGTAAGGTTATAAACTAAAATAAAAGGGGAACCACATAGTTGAAAAATTGGAGACCCATTATGTTGGTGGGTGATGGCTAGACATAGGATTATAGAGTGTGACATGGCAATGGATGAAAGAGAATTGCTTGGGTTGTTTTTATCAATTCCCGGCCATTGGGGTAAGGATTCCCAAAGGGTGAGGTGGGGCCCAATTGCTGTTTGTCTGGTGGGTTTGGAGGCACTGCACGCCCTTTCATGCCCCATCGGTGCCTCTTTACTAGACCAATGTGAGATAGGACCACAACCTCCCCACTTCTATAAGAACCCCCCATCCTCACTCACTACACAACACAACTTCAAAGCTTCAAGCTTTAACTCCAACAAGGCTTAAAACAAAGGATAAGAAAGCACTAATTAACTCTACACAATGAAGATGGCTAGTCCTAGCATGGGAGGTTCAAAGAGAAGGCTCTCAAGCAGAGGCCTTGGAGGTGCCCTCAGGGAGCAAAGGGCAAGGCTATACATAATTAGAAGGTGTGTGGTCATGCTCCTCTGCTGGCATGACTAGTGCTACTACTACTTGTGCTCTTCAAATCCAACCTTGATTCCATCACTATGGAAAACAAGATTGGTTATTTCTCTTCTTTTCTTCCTTTGATTCATATGGTGGAGTGTATATATGGCTCACGGCTGGTTATTGTGGAAGAGTGTTAACAATTTTTTGTATGGCTTGCTGGCCTTATAAATACATATGGCTTGGCTTTGTGTACATCGCAATAACAGAATTATTTATAACAATTTCAATTTTATCATATACATTCAGAGTTCATTTTCCTACTGTTTTTCTTCTTTAGCTTTCTTTTGCATTCTCCTTTCTTTGATGCACTGATTCACTTGGATCATGTTCATATCCTCCAGGGTAATTGATTTAATGTTTCTCATATTGTTCTTCATCCCTCCCTCTCAATAGGGAAATATATTTAACAAATAAAGCGTATAAATAGTTAGTGGACAGCTTGTGCATATTCAGAATCTAGAACAAAATTTGTATCTTAAGCACAGGTACGGCATGTTGATCTTTTATGAGTACACTCTGACATGGCAATTTGAAGAGTGGTTCTAGTTAAGGAGTATGAATCCCCCAAACTCCCTGTCTCAAGAGAATTTCAGGTGGTCTTCAGAATTTTGTACAAATTTCATAAGAGGCTTCATCTTGCCATATTGTTATGGTTCTTAATTTTAGAACATACCTTCCCACAGATTTGGAAACTGAGAAAGAATCTTCTGACATGGTGTGGGAATATTCAAGAGAAAGAAGAGTTAATCCAAATCCAGATTACATTTTGATGTCTTTGAATTTCAGCAATTTCACTGAACTGCAATAGCTGTACACAAACTATGGCACATTAATTTCATATTTTACAGCAGTTGTGTGTGTGAAGGCCAAGATCTAACTCGTTAAAACTAGTGAAGACACAAGTTTTGGCTTATGAATTTTACATAGAGAGAATGAGTTAGCTTTCAAAAAAATAATTTGATATAGTGTAAAGTAAAGATTTTATCTTTTTGCTGACTTGATTTAGCATGAAACTTTCACTTAAGGCGGAAAAAGTAGGCATGACATGGTGATATTAGTGTTGGTTAAGACATAAGATGACATGGTGAGCAATAATTAGGGGATCCAAATTAAAGTTAATGAAAAAAAGGTTCAGAAAGAAAAAAGATGGTATATAAGTGAGGTTAAGTTAATAGGAAGTAGCATTCAATAATTATTGGCATGATGTAGGCCCATTAATCATTTGAAGTAAAGATTTTGTTGATGACTAAAATTTTGGAACAGTTAGCACAGTGGTAACATTTTATGTGGATGGATTTTGGAATCAACCTTTTTATCTTTTACCTAAAAGGGCGGCATCTATAAAGAGTTTGCAGCTTGAACTCAAAGCGTCGCTGTATTCGTTTTTCAAGTTAGATTCATAAAATAAGTGTTTATACATTCAAAGATTGTAATTAAATTGCAACTTATTTGTAACCGAGTCTTTTCATTTGGGTATCAGAATTCCGTTAAATTAACTGAATATAAGAAATTATTTAAAAGCTTTAAATAATTCATTTAATGAATCATCAAAGAAGTGATTTGATCTTTCAACTGTTTAAAACTTTTTAAACAGGTTCCATAATCTTAATAGAGATAAGAAATGTTGGGTCTTTTGACAAGATTTTAATTCAAGGATGTTAAAAATATTTTAGAGAATCAACTACAAATATTTAAAGTACACCTAACTCTTTAAAAAAATCAGATTGAACTAGTATATTGATATGCATGTCATCAACAAGTACATGAATCAACGTACACATTATTACTTAATCTAACCAATAATTTCATGTTTAAGTTTTACTTATATAACTATTGGATGAAAAAAGTTTGTTATTTATAATAGCTCTCTCAAACTTGAACATGGTTGTCTCTAGTGATAAAAAGAACATAACTTAATATAATTTTCAAAATTGTTTAAAAAATAATATGCATGGTGTTTAATGATTTAGTCTCTTTCTAAAAGCAAAAAAGCAAGGTTAGATAGCATTGGGAAACATGAATTTAGTTAAAGGTCTATAGGTAGGACAAAGACGTGTGGTTGGTGTGCACTAAGAATAAGGAAGGGTGACACTAATAGTCATGCTCTCCCATCTTAGTGAAATGGAGAGTGCAATGATCTTCTTTGTCTTCAACCTAACAACATTAGATAAAGTATTTTAATGATAAAATATTAGTTTTCATTAAACTTAGATCAAAGTATTAAAATAAAGTGTTTCCTTTTTTTAGTCTCAAGGGAAAAGAAGCGACTTCTTTTTGTCTAGATGGAAAAAGAAAGGAAAAAAAAAAGTGTTTGTATGAGAAAAAAAAAAGTGTCTAAATTAAAACTCTAGACACCGCGCTTTTAGCTAAACCAAGCAACAAAAAGGTTGAGTTTACGGTCAAATCTTTATGGAAGGTGGGCCTTGCTGAATTATTGGCTTTAAGCCCACTTTCACGTGTGCCACGTATCCACTTCAATGGGCCTACTTCTGTTACTAATGCATCTAATTCTTTTGTCACCTTGAAGAAGATAATTCATCAATATTGACCAAAAGAAAAACATTATCATTACACAAAAAAGTGAATGAATAAATACAACAAATGAATATGATGTGAGCTATTGAAGTTGTATAAAAGTATTAGAACCTACAAATTATGTTTGTAAACAAATACGGGTTATGTACAATTCTAAAAAAATAGGACTCCAGCAAAAATAGAGCCTCAAAATGGCAATAAATATTATATAGTTGTTTATAAATTTTTTTTGGATGAGTGTGTTAAAAGACTAAGCAAATTGGCTCCAAAGTGAACAAGGATAAATTAGTAATTATTTTTTAAAATTGTTTTTCCTGGGTGGGTTAGTTTTTCTATTTGATTTTGTGTAAATTAGTCGTTGAATACTGGTACATTTTTAGAAGCTGAGATGAAAAAAATGGAGTTATGCAATGATTACATTTAATGATTCAACTAATAATGAAAAACGATTTTAGATTTGTCGGTGACAATTAGGGCACATTGTAAATAAGTGTAGCTCAATGATTGTTTCTTGAATTAAGATGAGAACGAACGCGGGCGACCCATAAAAAAAATAAATTTGATTAAAACAACTCTTTTTTTAAATTATTTTTTTGAACATTTTTATTTAAAGTTTAGATTGAAAAGGAATAATCTAATTAAACTATCTATATATTTAATTATAATAGTATAGATTTAATATTAATTGGCAATCAATAGATATACATAAATATGTGTTATATATATATATATATATATATATATATATATATATATATATATATATATATATATTATCAAATTCGTATTGTATTTTCTAATTGATATTATATAATTTAGTTATAAATATAAAAATTAAAACTATGAATATGATAATAACTATAAAAATTCACAATATGTATCTTTATATGGGGATTTTTATCATAAAATATTAAATAATTATTTTTGAAAAGTGTTTAGTAGTTTTATAATAACCAAAATTGTAAAAATCAATCTAAATCTAATTACACTATATTAGTTTACTTTGGTTCAAACTTTATACTAAATTAAAATTAATTTTATATTTAATTTGGGTGACTTTTAAATAAAAAAAATAGAACCGAAACCACTATCCTTGATATATATGAATTTTAAGTGTAATTTTTTTTATCACGATATATTTTTAGTTTATAAAATATTATATAATGTATTATCTTATTCTATTTTAATAAGTACATTTGATTAAAAAAATACTAATTTTAATTTTATTAAATATTAAAATATAATATTTCTATAATTTTAAATACTGCAAATAAATAAATAAAACAATTCACGACTATTACGTTTCTGAAAGGAAAACATTTTATTTGATTTTATTTTATTTATCAGGTACGGTTACTCTTTTAGGATACTCTGTAAACTTTTCTCAAATTTTATTTAATATTATATCTTTTATCCTTATATATATTTTTATTGTTTAAAAAAATATTACATACTGTATCATTTGAAAAATGTAAAATTAAAAACATGAGTTTTATATACAATCTGAAAAAAATATAAAATTTTTTGTGCAAATTACCTTTTTTCATTAACTTGTTTTTTTGTTTTTTATTGTTTTGAGTCTTACATGCTTGATTTTTATTTTTATCAAAGATCCAATAGGACCGACTTAATAGTGAAAATTTAATGGAATTTAGATGGAATTTTATGTTCAAATATTAGTGCCATCACAAAAAATAATATTTTTATTATAGGAATTTCTTAATTTTAAAATTTAAACTTAGATGTAAATAAACTCTTTTTTTAATAATAGCCTAATTTAAGCTAAAGATGTGTAAAAAAATTAGCTACGTTTGTTTTTTTCTTTTTTTTTTATAAAAACATTATCCTCGTACAATTAATGTTTAGTGTCAAATATTCTTTTAAAATATGACTAGTAATAAAATATTATTTTTGTAAAATTTAGTGTCGAATATTCTTTTAAAATATGTTCCACATATTTGTTTTTTCAACGAAAGTTTCGCGTATTGTATGTCGAAATTTCAAAGGGCCAAAATCATTAACTTGAATGAAATTTTAAAATTTTGAAAGAAGAAAATTTAAAAAAACATGTGGAACAGGATTGAGGAATATATTTAAGCGCAATGATAGAAATACAGAAGACGGGTCGAAGAGAACAAAAGATCAAGAATTTTGAAAGCATCCATTGATCTCTGAGTCCATAGAAAAGGATCTAATAATCATATGGTTTTTAGCACTTTTCATTTGCTTCTATCATATTTATCATGTGTAACTGCCAACTTAACTCTACCAGGTTAATAACCTAACTTGGATACTAAATATGAAATTTGTGTTTAATTTTCGTTTTTGCTAAAATCCATTTTGTCTTTTTTTTATGACGATATTATCCGTGTATCACTGTTTGAATTGTATTGACGGTGTTGACATACTTTAAATCTCATCTGCTAATATATAATCGAGTTGGTGTCAACCTTAAGAAACTAGAACACAAAGGGTTTTGACTGAAGAAAATGGACTTAATCTAATTTTGTAGGTAGATACTACAATGTAAAAGATATATCATATTAGATCATTAGGTTTAGTTGCATAGGATGAAAACGATGAAATCATTTTAAGTACAAAATTATAAAGCTCATTCAAGAAAAAAATTCACAATACTTATATACAATGAGCTTAACAATGTAATATTTGATATCAAAATGTTAATAATAAATCGAGGACTCTATAGTCCTAAAACGTCTTAAACTATCATTCCGGTATATCAAAGAGAAGTCTTATTATATTATTTCACCGTCAAAATCAAAAGGAATTTATAAAAACTTCTCTCTTAATTTACTAGGAAATACTATGAAACAAAGAACACAATATCTGACGAGTTTTTTTTTACCAATAAACTTGAGATTAACACACATAATAAAATGATTTATAATGTGTTAATAAGTTATTTTCCACTTATTTTAATATAATGATCTCAACTTATGAAAATATTACAACTCATATAAAAACATTAACCCTATTTCACCCTATTCATAAAAGCAACTTATACATACTTATTTACATATAAGTACTTATAATTCAATAAATTCTTAAAACTTACGTAAGGTATTCTCAAATACACCCTAATTATATTTTATAAGGATAAAATGTTTTTCATTTTACATAAGATCAAATCATCAAATAGGTAAAGCTAGAGCACAATTTTTTCTTCTAATCTAAAATTTACCCACTTCTCTCTTACAACACTCTCCTATTTCTTTCTTTGCCTCTTGTGAATCCAGAAATTAATATCCTGCTACGGATGAAAACATTGGAAATGCAGGTAAAAAGAGGAGTATAAAAAAGTTGACTAAGTTGAAGAAGAGAATGTGAAAGAATGAAAAACAAAAGAAGCGTGTAATGTTGTGTTGTGTGTGTGGATGACAGGGATGGAGGAGAGAGAATAGTGGGGTGTTTGGTTGGGTCAAATAAGGTTTAGGGCACCCACGTGCGCCTCCCTTATCACAGAACCCCACTGCGTCCTTTTGATTCTTTTCCAGTCACACCATGTCTCTCCTCTTCTTGTCTTGGTCCCTCCCCTTTTGATGCATCCCCCTCTCCTCATTTTACATGCACCCCCTCTTTCTCTTATCCTTATAACTATTCTCTCTTATCCTCTTTTAACAACCATTTTCTTCATTCCCATTCATAAAATCTTTAAAAAAGTATTGTAACTTACAAATATGGAATATACGTGTTCACAGGGTAAGCATATATTAGATTAGATGCTGTTAAACCAAACACCAACAATTGTGCAGGGTGTTCATGGGTCTGACTCCTAACGGAATGACATTCCCTGAACTGCACCTAATAAAATACCTATTAATCATGATTAGTAGTGATTAGGTTATCTGAATCTCGAGACATTGCTTTGATTTATTTTATCGTTGATATAAAATATTGCTGTAGATAGTTTCTTCCGAACGTACGGGAAAATGCATCCTAATGTTTATATTAAGGTTTATAATTTCATAGGTCGTAGCACAACATGTATGATGCAATAGTGTTGCAATTGGTGACATAGTCATTATTAAAAAACACTAACACATTGTTGTTCCTTTGCTTCGTCCAACAAGCATGTAATCAAGACGTTAGAGCTGTAGTGAAAATGTAGGGGATAGTTTTGGACTATTAAAAAACAAGTAATATGATTGCACTGGCTTATCTTGGCCAATGAAGTGAACCAAATCGAGTTATAATTTTGCAGCTCGTCATTGTCTAAGCCAGATAATTTGTCTGTGAATAACAACACAGCCAGCATTGTCTTTGGTCCAATAACCAAATATTTTGAACACTATAAACTGACCATTGGTGGTTTATGTTGCCTCGTGAAGAGTTGCATAAGAATGAGACACACAATTTCATTGCGATTTGGATTGTCTCTTGTTCGATGACCCACATTTTCTCATAGAAAGACCACAAAAGGAATCATTTATAGTGTGTCTCTTTTGTAGAATGAGACGTTATGATGAAGGGATCCAAGGCTACAACAAGGAGGAGGGCGTAAGGGGTTAGGAAGTGTTTCTAGGATTAGAATTGCATTGGAGGTAAATCAAGAAAAGGTTATCAACTCATAATTACATGATATAGTTGTGCATCGGAAAATGTACCTATTCTTTACATCTCCAAGACTAGTGTAGCATGATGTCAATAAAGAGAATAACAAGCTTGAATAAATGGCATTGGAAAGAAGTATACACTATGCTTAATTAAATACCACAGTGTTCCTTTTATTTTAATTTTTTTTTTTGTCAAACTAAAAGTAAAACTTCCGAAGAATAGCCGGCTATTCAAAGGCCAATTTATTATTTTCACACATATGGTGGCAAAAAGGGGTCCTCCTTCATTATTTGTACGTTAAAAACAGGTTTGAACAGGCATGCTTTGATAAAATGGGCCGAAAATCTTCACTCGTCTCCTTTAAGATAGATTGACAATTTTTTAAAAATTGTTATATATATATAAAATTTAAAATCACATATAATCATATAAATATTTTGTAAGTTTTAAATTGATTAATTAATGTCTTTTATTGATTAAATTAAAATGGTTATCTTTACTTATTAAATTATTTTATTGTAATTAATAATTGTAACTTAATTTTGTAAGTATTAATGATTTAAGTTATAATATTATGGTATATTTGCATCTTTTAGTATAATATAAAAGTTAATATTTTAAACTATTTTTTAACATTCTTAATTAAAAAATATATATAATTGGGTTGTCACTTCAACCTAAATCGTCAAATTTTGACGAGCTAGTAGATTGGCCCATAACCCAAGACACATTTACCTATTCCTAATTTGTTCTTACAAGAATTGAGATTGTCTTATAACATTATGTGTTCTTTTTCACTTTAGTCATAATTTTAAAGAATTTTGTTATCTTGTTACCTTCTTTCCTTCATATGTCCAAGTTCTTTCTTTCATATGTCCAAGTGAAGGAGTGGTTAGAAAAAATATTCCACACACAAGTCAAGGACAAGTGGATGACAATAATAAATGTGCAATTAATGAATATTATATCTAAAAAAAATGTAAACTTATTTATAAAGTTGTAAAGAATCTTTCAAATACTATTAATATTTTATTTCAATCTTACTTATATAATTAATTCGGAATAATATCCTTTCAAATGATTAATTTCATTTGGTTACCCAACATGACAATCAATATTAGTATTAAATTATAATTGTGACTTTTGTTGTGTTTGCTTGAGGGTGTGTATTGTTCATATGGATAGAAAGATATAGACCAACTACATTTGTTTTTGCTGATTTTAGAAGATAGACGAGGGCAAAAATGCAGGAGGGGATAGATGGTGTGAGGTCCACTATTTGTTTAGTGGGCCTAATGGATTTTCCTTGGAATGGATCCACGAAATGTTTCGAGGTTGAGAATGAAGTTTGGGATGACTTGATAAAGGTATTCTACCAAACTTTATTAATTATTGACATGCTCGAATGACCAAATGATAATATGTTATTTGAGACGTTTCTTTTTAGGTAAAATCATTTGTAGCTAAATAAGGGTCAATCCCATTAAACATTAGGATTTGATGGAGGAACTGTGTGGTATTAATCGTGTCATAAGCCAGGATGTGAACACAAGGGAAGATTACTTAGGTTTGGAGGATCTTTCTACTCAAGCTTCAATAAAGAACTCTTTGATGAATTCTTGGAACGATTTTAAAGAATTCTTGGTTAAAATGTGATCTTCAATTTTGTAGAAGTTGTATAAAAGAAAACAATTCAAGAATATAAAAAATCAAGATAGTGTTATAAATTGGGAAGAACCTAGTGACATTCATCCATGAAATAAGCAAGTATGAAGAATCGTCATTTATGACCTAGCTCACAAGATAAGAAATCCTAAGATAGAAAACTCATACTTCTCAAACTTTGATGAACCCCAATGTACCACACAAGATATAAGCTAAGAAGCGTCACTCTAAGATAAACAAAGAAGGGATATGATACACTCAAGATTATAACTCACATATTTTTATTTACCCAATTTTATAAAAATGAGTACAATAGGTTTCCTCTTATAGAGAGTGTGGTGGGAACGGATAAACAAAAACTTCCCTTCCCTAGCCTTATGTCCAAACAAAACATAGAATATGCTAAAAATGGGGACAACTAGTTTATTCTTACAACATAAAAAACAAAAATAAAATATATTTTATTTTTTTAGATCACATAAGATCATATAGTCAGGACAACATATTAGGTCCGACAAAACGTGCATCGACAAAGTTTCAAGGTGAACCTGAATGACGATGTAGAATACATCCTTAAAGAGTCAACATTTGATGCTCTAGTTGATGAAGCTCCTTTATCACCATCACAGATGGATTCTTATAGTCCTGGTTCCACTTAATCTTGTGTCATCTGGTGATACATTGTCATTGCGAGGTTAAGAAAAAGTCTTATGGTTGATGTGATGGATGCATAATTTGACTAACTGACAATGAAGTTGAACATATTTGCAAATACACTTGGTACAAGAAATGTCTTGACTAAAAAATTGTATACCATTGTTGAACGATAGGTGTTGGCAATAGAAAGAACAAATGAACTTATCACCATAGATGTTAGTCACCTCTATAGTAAAGTTAATAGGACAAAGATTAAAATGAAAACCTACAAATTAGTTGTCTGTGGCTAATCTGATGTATATTCCTAGAAAGTTGCAATACGACTGTGGCATGACATTGAGTTCCATGGTTAGACCACAGATGCAGGGTTGAAATGTCAAAAATTCAAGTAGTTTGAATATTAATGACAAATTTCTACATTACTTGTTAATGCATATTTTGAGTTGCCAGTAATTTTACAGAATTATTACACAAAGATATTTTTATATTATGAGTTATAAAAATTTTTTTTTTATTAATTAGCATCATCACATCATGAAACACATGATCAAATGCAAGGACAATGCCATATTTCTTCCATAGTCATTTTTATTACACATGTTTGACAACATTAACCCCAATCTACCATAATGCTCAAGTATTTTCATAAATTTGGGATGATATTCAAGGGTTGAAAGAATGATTAAATAATTTGAACATCAATGTGAACAAGTTTTTGATAGACTACATCAAAGAATTAACAATATGTAACGAAGATTTAATGACTTGAAGGACTATCCAATAAAGTAACTTATATTATTTTAATTATATTTTTATTATTTTTTTATTATTGTAATTTACCTATATTTTTTTCATTTTATTTTATTGTTTTATTGTATGTTTAATTTTAATTATGTGCTCATATGTGACACTAATTTAAGTATATTATTTGAAAGTTTTACTTAATATATAAACTTTCATCTCAAATTTTCACGATTATTTTTATTTCAATTTTATTTCAATTTCAATTTCATTCTACAAAAAAATTATTTTATACACTTTTACCTAGGCAATGTTAGATCTTTTGCAGTTATTTTCAACTGAGTTTTCAATCTTAATGAAAATAATATTTTATAATAATCCTACAAATTCATCAATAAATAACTTATCTTTTATCTACCCAATCAATTAAATCATGTAATTTTTTTTTCATTTCTTTTCATATTTTTACTTTCTTTATTCCTAATTCAAATAATATCACTTTTCACTTTCTTTCCTTTCATTTTCATCATTTTCTAGTTTCTAATCCAAACAAAGCATCTATGACATACATAAGGGCGTATGTTACTCTTGCTTGACACCTCAAAAACCGATTGGCACTAATGGTACCCCTGAAAATGAAGCAAGCTCGTAGCTAGCACTTACAAGCCAACACAACCTGGAATAAGCTGTAACACTCTTGATGTAAATGAATCTGGCACCGCCGTAGAATTTTTTTAGAATTTATTGGCAGACAATGCATTTGACTGTAGGGAATTTATGCTTCAAAGTTTTTAAAACAGTAATATACATGTGTATCTTTCACTTTCACAGTGAGAAACATGTGTCTGTCTCCATTTGAGCAAGTCAGGTCCACATCCAAGATCTGAGAACCTGGAAGGAACATACTACAATTTCACCACGACAAAAGCAAGGGTTGATTCAGCATGATTATCATAGTATTGAAACCAAAGTTCACTGTCTTCCACTAAAGCACAACTGGTCATGCAAAGAAGCAATAGTTCTATTTCATCCTAAAACAATAATTTCTAAAAAAAAAATAATTACAAAAATCTTTGCTTCCCATCCGAGGTGAAGAACCACATTTGTTGGTACACCAGGAACCCTACTCATTCCACCTGAGGATGCTTCTGGGAGAATGTAGTGCAGCAAAAACAGAAGAATAAAACTTCTGTAGGTGGCACTTTTCACATTTCCCTCGAGTAGAAGCAGCTATCGAAGTTAATCTTACAAGACTTTCAAATCATTGTTGTTCAGGTATTAAAAGCATATGACATCAATAATTTTAGTAAAATTGTTAGGTGCATGCATGTATTGGAAGCAAACCACATGAAATAAATATGCACTCCAAAAAATGCCAGATCATAGCACATCTTTTAATCAAATTAGTTAAGTCATTAACCGGAGCAAATTAGATATATTTGTTACCATAGAAATAAAACCACAAGTAGACCTTTCATATTAGAATAATATTTCATTTTGAATTTGACATCTAGCAAATAACATGCCAAAGATTAAATCATTATTGAATGCTTAAAATGTTTGTGAGTGAAGAAAAAAGGGGTACAAATTATGATTGCAAAAGAACAGTTACATTCTCATCCTAAAGCAAAGTAAAACAACAAGTAGAAAACTTTTGTGGCAGATGATAAGTAAATTTAGATTTGCAAAGAAAATAAGGTCTAGTGTTACCTGAGGTACGTGATGTGATTCTTGTCCTAGGTCTAGATTTGAACATCGCTTGAGTAATTTCAGGAATATACTGATCACCTTCTTCACCGAATTTGATTTGCTGGTGCTGGTAAAACACTTTAGACGTAACATACTCTCCATCTTTTTCACCCTCTTCTGTTCCTAGATGATATTGGTGCATAACCCCAATTAGTTTTCTCAGGTTTTCCTCCTCTCGCCAGGCTTATATACAGGACCATAATCTTTTTATAGCCTTTCTGAACCCCAGATGACCGGATTAGTTATTCCAGTCTTTGCCAGCGAGCATTATATGTTCAAACTTTTAATTCAATAATGCTATTTAACTTTTAGAACACATTTCTGTGACTCCAGAAATATGGCAAGTAACACTAAAAAATAAGAAAAGCAGAGACTCAAGTAACAAACAATAACATGCGTTCATGAGACTGGTACTTGGACAATGAGTGTAGCCCTCAGTATGTATCTTGCATCGTGGAAAAAAATCAGGAGACACGGTAAGAAACTGATGGTTTCCTTTTTCACAAGTTTAATAACATATTACTAAGTAAAAAAAACATGCTAAGAGTGCTCAAATGCCGCCACGCAATTCAATGGCACAATTGGCACTATGAATGTTACAGAGAATGTATATGCGCAAACATTCAAATAATATGTTGATTGTATGCTGCATAATTCTGAGTTCCTTTTTTTCCCATCGCCTCTTTCTAACAGGTTTGATTATTTCCGTTTGTATTCATTCCAATAAATACAATATTAGAAGGAGCAATTAAGTACGTGTTAAAATTAGGAGGATTTAGCTTCTGTGAGAATAAATTGAGAAAATTGACTAGATAATATTCTCGTTAACTGATATGTTACCGTGATACAAAAAACATAAAGCACTTATTTATACGAATACAAGATCTAATCCTAATTAAATAAAGAAACAAATCATAAAATATTAGAAAACATTAAAACTTATCGTAAGATATAAACAAATATTGTTAGAAATTTTAATATAATCTAGCTCTCTCCTTAAGCTAAAGCTTAGTAAACTTCAAACTTGTTATGGGTAAACCCTTTAAATACAAGTTTAATAATCTATTTCATCCTACAAGTTTAATATGTTTTGAAGTTTAATTAGATTTCACTTTTTTTATAAAAAAAAAAAAAACAATGTAGTCTCTTTCACCAACAAAATGTCATTAAAAAGATGAAGAGGTGGCAAGTGTCTTTTTTACGTATCATACAATTTAAGTTTAGGTAATAAATCACCGCGTCATCACTGTATTAATTTCATTTTCGTCAATTTAACAAGAAACTATTAAACTTTATATATATAATATAGGCTCCACCAACACGGCCTGTTATCCAAGCCTGATCAATGATCATAGGGTCAGAGATTTTAGTAGGACTACAGATTGGCGGGCTAAATCATATCTGCCATTGATATCAGGCCAGACCACATCTGGGACAAAAACTAATTAAGGCCTAGATAACGATCATAAACTTTTGGACTTTCTTTGTGGATAAGGCAACCTTGATGCAAAGCAATAGCAAAACATTTTCCTTAAGTTGCATATACCTTATTCCGCAAAAGAATCTATAGATTAGCATTCTCAGTTCTTAACCTTTATTATGTTACACAATTTAGATTATTAGTATTTGTCAATTTCCTGATACGGAAATCAAGATCAAAGAGATAAAAATGCTTTGTAGAGCCTTTCAATAGGTAGTGTTTGGATGTGCATCTGTCAAAGTCATTTCATTACTTCACTTCATGCCCTTTTCCCTGTTTTGAACAGTATATATAACAAGGAGATAAAAAAAAATATGTTTTTTTTTGTTTTTCATCCTAACAAATCAGAAACATACAGCGATAAAGTGCGGTTCTTATAAAACCCTGAACTAAAAGATTCTACCTTCTCTGCCTTGGCAGAACTCTATTCCTTCTAGATATACCTTTTCTTGCAAACTTAGATGTACGGGTTACCTTTATGTCATTGACTGTGCCTATGTGATGGCCATGCTTAAAGGCATTGCTTGTGTAACTGGGTTCTCCAACACTATGATTCCTTTTACTCTTACATCTAAGATCTCTACTAATTTCAACTCTAGCATGATGCCTCCTAGGTTGCAAAGACTTCCTTAGGTGGGAGGCTTTATAATCTCTTCTACGCGAAATTGATCTGCTCATTTTTGCAGATATTGGAAAATGATACGAAAGGCTTTCATCTGTGTAATCTTCTTCTCCAGTTTTAAAGTAGAAAATTTTTTTCATGTCCATTCTGACCCTTCTTCTTATTCTTCTTGTTGTCCTGATATTCTGTAGCTTAATACACAAGAAAGTGCAAGAATACTCCCAAACATGGAAACAAGAAGAGAAACACGCCCATATCATTTTGCAAGAAGACCGGCAAAGACATCCACATATGCCCAATTTATGCACCAGATATAAGAACAACAGAACTGCAAATAAACAGAACATACAAACCCAATTTCAGATTTGTCAAATTAAAAAGTGCAAGGTTCGTGTCAATAGAAACATTTGAACTCACCAATGTACGATAGCATAAATACCATCGCTAATTTCAGGATATTGGCAATGCAAAAATTTTCGATATAGCACATGAAATCCCATGTTGGTCCACACACTGAGCTGAAACATATCCAAAGACAAATACATCAAGCATGAAGTGGAAAGTGAAGAAATACATACATGAATCATAATGCATGGTCTTACCTGCAAGACTTTCCAGAAAGAAATTCAATGGGAGAATTAAATAGTTTGCCAATAGCCTGTCCTAAGCCCGATGCAAACGATTCAATGACGTTGCCCATATTCAAGAATCAAAGAGCTGTAGGAGATATTCATGAACAATTTGATCTATTTACTGCTAATGCATAGTATTCAGTGAGGGTTTAAATAAGACACTGATGGAATGCATTCAGCAAGAAGGAAATAAATGTCTTTGATTTGAACATTATAGCGTGTGATGTTCTCAATATCCAAAACCTATTTTGCCACAATCTATCTGCATGAAAACTTAAAATTCAAAACACATACACATCAAAAGAGAATGGTGGCATTAGCATAGCAGCATCTATGTTTTGTGTTATGGTGTTCCTTGAAGCAACGCTTTTATGGGTTACAAATCAAGTTGTGTTAAGAAAATTGTAGGCAGTGTTTGCAGTTTTGCAGTTGTTGTTTTGGTTGAACTCAGAGATAGAAAAGTACCTGTATGTGAAAGAAGGTGGGTAGGCTGCTATTACAGAGCGTTGATTCCAACATCAAAATTTGCCATTATTTCTAACAACATCAGTGTCTTTAGTGGACATTGGCATGATTACATAAATAAGAAGTTAACGAGGAAGACGTAACCGTTATTATATTTTACATATTTTGAAAGAAAAAAAAAAAAAAGAAAAAACTGCCAACTGAAAATCCTATAGTCTGGTCCATCCCAAGGGCGGGAAGGAGACAAACCAAATCAGTCCATCGTTTGAGTTGACCAAATATAGAGAGAAAAAAAAAAAAAAAAAAAAAACTCTATGTGAAAAGCTTTATATTTATACTGGTACTTCGATTTATTTTAATAATACTATATATTTATTATATGAATTTTATTTGTTAAAAATAGAAAATTTAAATTAATAACAAATAACATGTATAATAAATATGAAATAATAATGTATTGTATTTATTAAAAAAAGTAATTAAAATTTATATATTAAACAATAATTATTGAATAAGTTATGTCCAAAATTGAAACTTTATAAAAATATATAATAAAAAAATAACAATATAAAACATTATAATACCAATGTATAAAGTGTAAGTCTAAATGAAAAATTTATGAGTTATGGATTATATAATCTTAAATAATAAATGTATATGAAAAGATATTGTAGATTATAAAAATCTCGAATAACTTGTGAATTAATCATTTAAAAAATAAAATGATTTGCAAATTATACAATGGCAAGTCATTCGAATTGAATTACTTGTAAATTTTATAATATACAACTAAATGCGGATAAAAAGTATGACTAATTTAAAATATATTTTTAAAAGGCGAAATTGTATTTTAATATTGAAGATGGAAAATATGATTAATTTAAAATATATTTTTAAAAGACGAAATTGTATTTTAATATTTACTATGAAGGTGAGCTTCACGAACAAGCCTCCCGATTCCTATCTCATCAATGATCCCTCCTTAATTATCTTTTTACTCATTTGTCATCACCGACCACAAATTAGGAAATACCTTCCGAAAAAACTATTAAAAAAACATCCATTCTAGAATTACCTTTTGAGATAAAATATTATATTATAATAAAATAATAATGTATTTAACAATAAAATAAATATAGTGATAAAGTACGGTGCTCCCCAAATTAATATTGTCCCAATCATTTCATCTTTCTTTCTGTATTCTATAATATATATATATATATATATATATATATATATATATATATATATATATATATATATTT
>Ga0209489_104203_pt1 | contig 26773 bp, 5 predicted proteins | sample SiratrowhiteBW_FD_187527 | JGI IMG/M metagenome (GOLD analysis project Ga0209489, IMG submission 187527) | Root nodule microbial communities of legume samples collected from California, USA - Siratro white BW (SPAdes) (version 2) | ecosystem: Host-associated > Plants > Roots > Nodule | place: USA... | reverse complement strand
AAAAGTTGAAAAATGCCTTTCAAATATGTTTTTTTTTTTTTTTCTTTTCATCAGTTAGTTGCCAAATGCTTTAAGAATTTTAAAAAACGTCTATAAATTGAAAAAAAAAAGAGTCTAACTAAATTACTGATCCTCTACATGTTTTTCTAATTGAGTATTTTTTTTTTTATTTCATTTCTTGATTGACAAAACTAAATCTAAATGTAATTACATGATTGCGAATCTAATTAATTTTTCTTAGTTTAAATACTTTAAATAGTCTTGGAACCAATTAATTAACTGTTTTATCATTAGATATCTAATTACATAAAGGGAGTCGCTGCATTTTCAGAATTTTGAATTCAAAGTCTTTAATCTGTTTCAGCAGTTTTCTTAATTTCCTTGTTCATTGGTAAATATGTATCTTCTTTTGTAAGACATTTGCAATTTTTTTTTTTCTGAAAAGTTAATTTTATTAGAACCAAATGGCTGTGAAGATATCATGAGCTCCACCAATATAACACGTACTATAGTTTTGTTTTCCAAAGAACATATAATCAAAAGCCAATTACAACAAGAGATTAACAATTGGTATAAGTAAAAACAAAAGGTAATATGTAATCTGATGTAATTTTTCAAGACATAAGACAAGGGTGTTCGTCATTAATAGATTAATAAGTTAGTCTATTTGACTTTTGGATTTAATCACATCTTTATTGATCATCTAACTTATTTGTTAAATCATATTTTGATAACTAATTTAAGTTTTTTTTTTTAACTTTAAAGTTTTGTTATATCCCAAATAGTTAGTTTTATTTTTTGAAAGCTAGTTTAGCTAAAAGTTTCCATCTAGCAAATTAAAAATGAGTAACAGTGTTTTGAAAATTGAATGACAAAAAATAGATCTTAAAAAAAAAAAAGTTACTTTAAAAAACACAGGACTGACTTCAAAAAACACAGGACTGGCAAAAACGAAATAGATAAAAGAATTTTATTAAACCTTGAAAGAAGAGAAATATTTCCTAAGTCTTTCATAATGTCATGTTATTGCTCATTTATTATAATTTTTGCTAACTTCATTTCAGTTGAAATTAAAGTAACCAATCAAGTATTACCCATATTGCTAAATTCCTTTTAGTTGAAAAGTAACCAATAAAGTATTACTCATTACTACAAGAAAAACTCAATTTACTCACAGATTATTATCCACAGATATGTATCCGCGGGTAAATTCAGCATTACTCACAGATTATTTCCTACGATCTGTAGGTATTACCCACGGATTTAAGTCCGTAGATATTACTGACGGACATAGGTTCGTAGATATTACCCACGGACACAGATCCGTAAGTATTACCTACAGATATTGGTCTATAGGTATTATCCACGAACTATTTCCGTAGGTAATACCTACATACTTATGTCCGTGGATAATACTTACGGATCTAGATCCGTGGATAATACTTAAGAACTTATATTTGTGGATAAAACTACTATTATCTCTTAGTAATGATGTTCATATTGATTTATTAATAATAACATTAGTAAAGATAAATATTATTAATAATATTAATATTTTTATTGATATTATTAATATTATAACTAATATTATTGGTATTTTTAACACTTTTATTACTATTATTATTAAATTTGTATTACTATTATTATTATCATTGGTATTATTAATAATATTATCATTAATATTATATTTATCATTATTATTATTAATATTAATATTAATAATATTATTAATATTATTGCTAATATTATTGTTTTTATTATTATTTCTAATATTGTTAGTTATAATATTATTAAAATTATAATTATTATTACTATCAGTCTTATTTTTTTTTTCAAATTATTAATGTTGTTTTTAATATTTTTAAAGTTTTTAATATTATTAATATTTATTCACAAAATATTATTAATGTTATTGATAACATTATTATTATTATTATTATTATTATTATTATTATTATTGTTATTATTATTATTAACATTATTATATGTTTTTTAATATATGAAATATTATTAATACTTCTATTCATATTATTTATATTTACATTAATAATATTTTTAATATTACTATATTATTATCAATATTATTTATATTTATATGAAAAATAGTTTTAATATTATTAATATTTTTTTATATTACTTTCAATTATATTAAAAATATTTGTGATATTATTATTAAGAATTACTATTATTATTATTATTAATATTACAATAGTTAATAATAATATTATCAATAATGTTATTACTATTAATGTTATTACTATTAATGTTAACATTAATATTCTTATTTCTAATATTATTGTTATTAATATTATTTTTATTATCCGTATTAATATTATTAATAATATTAGTATTTTAAATTTTATTAATTTACTATTGTTATTATGAATCTTATTAATATTGTTTTTATCAATATTATTATTAATATATATATATATATATATATATATATATATATATATTTTTTTTATAAATATTATTATTAATATATATATATATATATATATATATATATATATATTATTGTTAATATTATTATTGTCGTTTTTAATAAAAAATGATAATAATAATATTATCATATAGATTGTGTAGTGTAGTGGTCAAAAACTCCCTTCAACATTCAAAGGTCTTGGATTAAGCTCCTCTTGGATTAAGCTCCTCCTGATAATTGTAGTTTGGTAGTGATTTTATTAATATTTGTAATAACATTAATAATAATGAGAATAATGATAAATAATAATAACAATAATGAAACAATTAGAATGATATATAAAATTTAGTCATAAATAATAAAAAAAACTATGATGTTACCCACGGATCAATATTAGTGAGTAATATAAACTTATACCTACAGAATAAATTTCGTGGTTAAATTACCCATCAATAAAAGTAGGTGCGAAATTTACCTACGGATTTTGATCCGTAGGTAATGTCTGATTACTCACTGATTACGTACAAATTTTGACCGTAAGTAAATCCATTTTTTTTATTATATATATATATATATATTGATTCAATTTTTATGTTTAACACTTATCGTACTTAAAAATCATGGTAACTAAAAAAATACTTAAAGTATCTGATGTTTGATGATAGAACTTCCAATCTAGTTATTTCACATAGATAAATAATATATATATATATACACAAGAGGTGTAGTGTACTTTTAACAATCTTCCCCCTTTTAGTAACTTGAATTCAATAATTGTAAAATAATCGGTACATCTGAGTATCTGAGTATAAGTAGATTTAAGACAATCTTATTTATCACTATTTGCTATATATCTAAGTTTTTATTTAGTGATTTTTGTAACTAATATTTTTAATTATACACATTTTACCATTAAAGGTTTGTAAAATCTTTAATGATATGAAACAGGTGAGAATAGATATACATTTCATATTGGAATTGAAAAGAAACATGAATGAAATATTTAATCGATTATTTACTTTCTTAATTATAATATAAATTACATTTTAATCTTCACTTGTACCACGTCATTACGAAGTTAATCATTTAATAGACGAATAGATAAAAAATTTTAATTTTAAAATGTTAAAAGAATAAAATTCATCAAATTGAAACTGGATATTAAATGTGCAAAATGAAAAAAAAAAAATCAACAATAAAATATGCAATTTAGCCTTTTACAAAAAATGAGTCTTATCAACACACATTTTATCGTACATTTTCTAACAAATATTTTATTATGAATTAAAAGTTATTAATTATTTTTTTTGTCGAATTTTGATACATGGTTTCTCTTAAAAAGTTTCTGGCATTCTGTCATTGTAAAATAATATTATATATATATTTCAAATATTATTATAAAGTTGATATTTTTAATTTTTACAGGTGAGTACGTTGCAATTAAATTCTTATTTTACAGCTGTCATTGCAAGACGCATAAGTGGATTGGCTTAAGTTTTACTCAACATTAACTAATTAACAAATGATGTTAAAAAAATAAGAAAAAAAAAACGGAAAGCAAATATAGTGAATGAAGAAAAGAAACATGAAAATAAAAAGCACCCAATTATCTTGGGTTGCTTCATTATCTGAATACATACCTACATAATGAACACAAATTGAGCCCTTATTTAGCATAAAATATACCGTCCTTACCCATCTTTTTCTTCTCTTTATAAAGCCGAATAAGACATTACAACTTATAATACTTGTAAAGTCTATTGTTAACAACCACACGTGCTACTTTAGCTCAAATTATGTCATCCAAATGTCTCGTAAGCATTTTCTTTTCACAGTTTTATGAGATTCAATAGAGGCATTATATGGGATGATTTAAAACTAATTCACAAGCTAATTAAATAATTAGTTTTTGTTTGGTAGAGAGAAGGAAAAAAGAGGAAGAGAAAGAGGTGATGAAATGATTGGAAATAAAAATTGTTTATAGTTGAAAAACTTAAATGAGAAAGTTGATGAAAAAGAAGATTTTTTATCATGAGTTTTATAAACAAAAATAAAATAAAATAAAAGTATTTTGTATTATTATTGTAAAATCAAAATGTAAAAAAAAAAATCATAATGGGTCGACATTGATATATATTATTATTTTCAAACATAAATCCTCTATTGCTGTTGATAACACAATTAAGTATGTTGTGATATTAATTAACTTTCTAAGATGATTTTTTCTTCGTTTTTGTGTGAAAACACTTTTTTGACCACCTTAATTTTTTAGTTTTATATTCTTCCAAACAATATTTCTCCTTCAAGAAAAATATGGATATACAGATCAATTCAACCGTTTTCTTTAAAATTGGGAAATTTTTTCACCCGTTTATTTTAATTTTATATTGTTCCTTTATTACCATTGTCATATTTAATAATAATGATACTATTGTAGTAATAAGACAATAATAAAATGATAGAGAAAGATAATAATGAAACTAATAATTATAATAAAAATATAAGTGATGAAACACAAAGACAAATCCTATATATCAATAAACTAATTTATATATGCTACCATTGATGTTATATCTTCTACTTCACCATGATATGATGTAACCTTTGCATTCTATGTTTCTAGGTCATGTTCTTTAGATATAATGTGTTAATATAAATTAATTAGCATAAGGGTAACAATGCATTTAGTCCAATGTCAAGAATGAAAGAAATATAGTTGTTAATGTAAATTAAATTAAATTAAAACTACTCACGTACAAAGAAAAAATAACTTGTTATGAACATGACTTTTGAACAAGAAAGTGGTTACATTTTCCCTTTAACTTGTTGCCATTGTGTCATGAGTGAGACTAATTAAAGAGTTCATACATAATAAAAAACTAATTAAGACAAAGTATATATAATGTCCTGGCTTAATGAGATATAAAGAACATGAATCATTAATAACTTCAGGAATCAACAATTAATTTGAAGATGGATCAACTCAATTTGTCTTCTTCTAAATTTGTCTCTCTCCAAATTAATTAGCTTCTAATTGTCTTTTAAAAATGGAGAGGAGAGAGAGGACCATCATCATCTCATCATATCAAATTATAGACATGAATAAAATTTTGAAAAAAGAAAACACACACAAAGTTATTAATTTGAGCAGTGCTTTAACCATTTCCTTTTACACAAGCTTGTTACTAGAATGACCTTCCGCTTTAAAACAAAGAAAAACGACGTAGAAAAATATAGGAGAAAATTTACTCTGAAGTTATTAATATTGTTTTTTAATAATATATAGAGTTTTATCTGTAATATGTCATGTCTTCAATAAAATAAAAATGATTGAAATAAAAAATACTAAATTGAAATTCTAAATTGAATGAAAAAAATAATACCAACAATACTTATAATATTACAGTATTTAAGGTAAGTTCTATCTAAAAATATTGCATGTACATTAGCTACACACGCTATTTATTTCCATATACGTTTGTTAATGGTGTAGAAGGTTGCTAATATTTTTAAAATAATATTTTTTTTTAAATTATTAACATTTCAAAAGAACTATTTGTTGAAAAGAATTAACAATTTGATTTTCAAGCTTATTTAAATAGTGTATCATCAAATTAATTACATTTTAAGTGACTTTTTTTCTATCGTAAACAAACATGAATTAATTTTTTTTCTTTTTTTTTTCAATCTCTAAAAAATATTCACTATGTTATTTTATATCAGAATAATTTATTTAATTTTAAACAGACCATTTCTATATCGTAAAATGATTATTTTTGAAATAAATATAATTAAATCATTTTAATACATTAATAATGTACTATTTCTTATCCAAAATCCCTCCCAGCACTTTGCATCTTCCTTTTTTTTTGTTATTTTTCTAAAAATATTAACTTAAAAGTATTAATTGAGAATATAAATAAAAAAAAGGTGAAAAGGAAGAATATTGAAGGTAAATTATGATGAATGAGTGGAATATTAGGGTGTTGGTTTCACCTAACTGTAACTGCAGAGGAGAAAGAAGAAGGAGATGCATGGAGATGTATGTTTGTTGGTAAAAAAAATACAAAGACGGGTTGACTCGTGACTCGTTTCTTATACGCTCCACCAAACCCAACACCAAGAGAACACGTAGTAGCATGGACCCATTCTCCCTTTCTCTTTCTCTTCTCTGTATCCCACAATTCATTTCATTTCATGCCATGCACCCAACTCTCCAAACACCACCTCTATATATACCAAAACTAACCCATCTATCTCCTGTTCCTTTTCATTCACACAATTCCTCAAACACCTTGCTAACAACATGCAACTCCACAAACAACACCGCTGCCGGGCCTACTAAATACCAATGCCTTCCACCATAGCTTCCGCAATGGCTTCCACCTCCACCGACCCTGAACCCGCCGTCAGGAAGCGCTACGAGGGCCTTCTCACAGTGCGCACGCGCGCCATCAAAGGCAAAGGCGCCTGGTACTGGGCCCACCTCGAGCCCACTCTCGTCGGCAACGCGGTCAAGCTCAAGTGCTCCCTCTGTGACTCTCTCTTCTCCGCCTCCAACCCTTCTCGAACCGCTTCCGAGCATCTCAAGCGTGGCACGTGTCCTAATTTCAACCACTCCTCGTTGCCTTCACCGTCGCCTATTTCCACCGTGCACTCCCACTCCAACAACGGCAGAAAGAGAACCTCCTCCTCTACCTCTCCCAATCAGGACCGGTCTGTTCAGCATTTGGTGTTGTCCGGTGGGAAAGATGATTTGTGTGCTCTCGCTATCTTCGAAGACAGTGTGAAGAAGCTCAAGAGTCCTAGGAATTTGTCGCATGTTGCTCCTCCTGAGTTGACCCAGGACCAGGTTAACTCCGCTGTTGAGTTATTAGCTGATTGGTTCTATGAGTCTTGTGGCTCTGTGCCTCTCTCTTCTCTTGAACACCCCAAGTTTCAGTCCTTTCTCGCCCAGCTGGGTTTGCCGGTGACTCTGTTGAGACGCGAGATATATGGTTCTAGGCTCGATGATAGGTTCGGGGCGGCCAAGGCAGAGTCCGAAGCTAGAATCAGAGACGCGCTGTTTTTTCAAGTGGCGTGTGATGGTTGGAAGGGCGAGGATGGTGTGGCGAAGTTTATAGTGAACCTTCCGAATGGGACTAGCGTGTTCCACAAGGTGGTGCTTGGTGGTGGGGGGGTGATGTCGTCTAAGTATGCTGAGGAGATTTTGTGGGAGGTGGTGAAGGGTGTTTGTGGAAGTGATGTGCAGGGGTGTGTTGGGATTGTTGCAGACAGGTTTAAGGGGAAGGCGTTGAGGAACTTGGAGGTTCAGAACCATTGGATGGTGAATGTTGCTTGTCAGGTTCAGGGGTTCACTGGTTTGATCAAGGATTTTAGCAACAACCTTCCGCTTTTCAGGGTTGTCACTGAGAATTCTCTCAAGGTTGCTAATTTTATCAACACTGAGTCTCAGGTTAGGGGTAGTTTTATCAGGTACCGGATTCAGGAGCTGGAATGTGCTGGGCTCGTTCGTGTTCCCTCTCCCAAATGTGACGTGTTGAAGGACTTTGCATCTGTGTTTCCAATGCTGGAGGACCTCCTGAGATGTGCTGCCGTGATCCAAATGGTGGTGATGGAGGAGGCGTTTAAGGTGGCGTGTATGGAGGACCCATTGGCCAGAGAGATTGCTGGGATTGTTCAGAGTGATGGGTTCTGGAATGAATTGGAGGCGGTTTATTCGCTGGTGAAGCTCATCAGAGGAGTGGTTCAGGACATTGAGGCTGAGAGGCCGTTGGTTGGTCGGTGTTTGCCTCTCTGGGAGGAGGTTAGAACCAAGGTGAAGGAGTGGTGTGTTAAGTACAGTGTTGCGGTAGAACCTGTGGAAGAAATACTTGAAAATCGATTCAGGAAGAATTATCACCCTGCATGGTCAGCTGCATTTATACTTGATCCTCTTTACTTGGTTAAAGATGCAAGTGGAAAGTACCTTCCTCCGTTCAAGTGCTTAACTCGTGAACAAGAGAAAGATGTTGATAAGTTATTGACGAGGCTGGCTTCACGAGAAGAAGCTCATGTTGTGTTGATGGAGCTCATGAAGTGGAGATCAGAAGGGCTTGACCCTCTTTATGCACAGGCTGTGCAGATGAAACAACAAGACCCCATTACAGGGAAGATGAAGGTAGCAAATCCACTTAGCAGTAGACTTGTTTGGGAAACTTGCCTCAGCGAATTCAAATCCCTACGGAAGCTTGCAGTGAGGCTCATTTTTCTGCATGCAACCTCATGTGGATTTAAGAATAATTATTCTTTCATCAGGAAGATTTTTTCTCAGAAGCACTCTAGAATTTCCTTGGAAAGAGCTCAGAAAATGATATATATTGCAGCTCATGCCAAGCTTGAAAGACGAGATTTTTCCAATGAGGAAGAGATGGAGGCTGAACTGCTTGCCATGGAAGGTAGTGATGATGGCATGCTGGTTGACGTCTTTGCCGATGCACCCCTAATGTAATGTGCCTCTTTTCAACTCTGTAGAATTCTGCAATTTAAGGATTTATCAGATTTTTTTTCCAGGGCTGTTCTACTTTTCCCTTATTCCAAGTGAAATATTTCGTGACTTGTGAGAGAAACAAAAACGGATATTGGAAGAGACCTGACTGCTATGTCCTCTTTGATTCCAATGAATCATCAGTATTTTTTCCATCTTTTACTTGGGTTTCTTAGGCTTTGAAAGGAGGAGCAATTGCAAATTTATTAGCATAACTATAACTCAGGAAGTGGACTACAAGCGTCTACTTGAATCATTTGTAATGGGAATTGTTTTGAATCACATTCTCAAATTAATTTATACTTTATAATAACGTAGAAGACTAAGCTTCATTACATTCAAACTTAGTTTCTATCTCGTCCGTGAAAATTGAAGTACTAATTGCCAGAAATATTCACCAAGACATGTATTAGTCCTATTCCACAATTTGTTCTTTTTTTTCGCTTTGGGTAGATCAAGTGCTAGGCTGCAGGCTTTGTAAATGCCTATGGTATCAGTTTAAATATTGACCCACAGTCTCAGCATCTTTTAGGACTGATTATTATAGTTAAATTTCTGTGGCTCGTGTTTAGCTGTTGAAACTGATATGATGTTGATACCAAACAAGCGCTGAAGCAAGATATTTAGAAATTTAAAGCAAACTGAATTGATGGTCAATATAAAAGAAACATAAAGAACGACAGTAGGAAATATTGTGGCTGGAGCAATTTACTCTTTTTGTCTTAAAAGACCATAGTTCTGCGGAAGGAGCTTTTAACTTAACGTCCTCACTTGAAAGTGGAAAAGGCATCCTACAATAGTCAATGACTTTTGTATATGCATCTAATTGATGCTTCATGTCTTGATATGACATAACACCATGCATTGTGTAGATTCTGCTTGTCATGATCAATTGTTTGAGTAGAACAAGATGAAGTATCTTACAGTTTGACCACCTGACCTCTATCACCTCGAAAGGCCATACTGTTCAGTTTAGTTTCCGAATTCTGTTGACCAAAAGGTCCAACTGTTTTTGAGAAAACTGCTCGATATAGGAGTTTGAGTACACATAGGTTCTTTACAAAAAAGAGTTTATTCTTGTTTCTCAAGTTCAGAACTACGTCAACATTGACGCACTAGCTAATAGGAGATACCTCAAGAGTTTTGCTTCACAAAGAAGGGCATCATATATAAGCAATTATTCATATTTTGTTCTATGACAATTCTCATGTTCTTATCATCAGATAAACATTTAGTATTCAGTAAATCACTTGTCTTTGAAAGTCTTTTAAGTTTGACACCATTCCACGTATCAACAGATATTAAGAACAAGAACCAGTGTGAGCTAGTAACAAGGCATAAATCCATTTTCAAGAAATTCCAACTTCCAAGTGCAATAATTTCTGAACAATATTTGTTATTACTTGGTCTCCCTCTTTCTTAGAAGACTGTTGATACACGTGATTGCTTCGCAATCTTGAAGTGGAAACCTATTCCAGGCCAGTTTTTGGCCTCACTTTCTAAAGTTGATTCAAGTATAGGATTCTTCTGTTTCCAACAAGCTCACAATACCAACCATCCCCTTCTAATTTCTTTTGAACTCCTGAAAAGAAAAACATAGCTACAGATAAATCTAAAAGACAAAAGATACTCCATATCTATAGGAATAATCCTAGTAATGTTCAATCGTAACTCCGTCTATCTGTTCTCTATTTGAAAGATAAAAAAAGAACACTGGTTAATTAAGAAATTCTTTTATAAAAAGTGCTCCGAAGACCACATCTGTCAAGAAAACTGTTGACATTCATAATATTTTCGTCATCATGGAAACAGGTCTCACAGAATATATGGTTTACATATGCCACTATATGTTCTGGTTAGATAAAGTTTTCATGTTGAAGATAACTACAAAATGACACAAAAGTAGCAGGCCCCCAAAATTTAAATGTTACTTTTTTTTTGCTTCAGAGGTGGCATTGCTTGAAGCAGTAGGGTGGGTGGCAAACCGGGTCAACCTCGGAACAACATGAGAAGGAATCTTTGTTGCCGCAGAAGCACTTCTTATAGATAATCCGGAAAATCTACTGGAGTGTTTACTTCTGACAAATGGTGAGGCCCACCATGGGGGAAGTGGCTGTCCATGTGACTGCTTTGGTTGTCATGGTCAAAGAAAAGTGAGGTATGAGTGGCATTCCTTTACATCAATCCACTCTCTGTTTCTGTGTGTGTATTTATTGTTGTTTTGGCTTAAGCTAATGTCCCACAACCCTGATTTTCAAAACCATCTTTTGTGATAATATAAGCTTTTCCAATGGGGGCCTGGTGTTAACTGTTTATCTTACCGTTGAAAATTGTAGGTTTGCGGAATGAATCGTTTGGCTTACCATGATTGCTAAAAAAGTCTTGGAGAAAGTTAAAACAAGGAGTATAGGGAAAGAAAATCAAAGTGAAAGCTAGGAGGCCTGTCGGCATAAGGAGGTGCATAATATGGCTCAGGGGATAATATTGCAATAAGCTGCACAATAAAAGCATTTTTTACATGTACGTTCTGGGGATTATTCTAATTTTTAACCATGAACAATAGGCTGGTAGTTCTAGACTTGGTGATGACATCTCATATCACTCTTTTTTACTCTTCTTGTCGTAGTCATATCATACGTACATGAGTTCCTTTTAATGTCATACTTTTGCGAACTTGAGAAATTTATGTAAAGATTATTCTGACATGTGACACATACTATCAATTTAATCAATTTAATGCATGCATTCCTCAATCTATTTGTCAATTATTAAATAAATTCTTTACCATATTGTGGATGGAAATGGCTGTGCTGACCTGTCCATCCATGCATACAAGACTTTCAGAAATATCCAGTGCATGCTGTTTAAACCCATAAAATAAAGAATTCGGTCAACAACTTCTGTTTGTACCACGGCAATTTATCTTCAATGTTTAAGAGCTTATTTCCTACATTTATCTGCACTGTTACGTGTATGTAGTGTATAAAATATAGACGAGTGCATGTTAGAATTTCTCCTCTGAATTCAAGGCTATAATTTACTGCACCTCCTTAAATCAGTGGCAAATATTGAAGAAGTATCTAATGAAAAAATTACGTAAGCTGACTGAACTAATTACTGGAGTTTAGTAGAGTAGAATACTGTATTGTTGATTTGATAATTGATTTAACATTGTAATTAATTTGGTGTAGAGGTAGTAGCTCATATCGGCAAAGGCAAGCAATTCTGACTGCCTACCAACTCAAAGGTATTTGTGTTTTTATTATTTTATAAAAAAATTCTTTTATTTTGGCGAGTTCTTAATTTTTCTGTTGCTTGTGTGGTATAATTTCATTTTTCATTCCAGTCTGGTTCTTGTATAAGAGAGCAGAATGTGATGATTGGCACGGGAACACAAGAACATCTTTTTGTAATAGTCTTCACACTTTCATGTTCCCGCATGATTAATCTTCTTTTTCAATGCCTTTTTATCTTCCTCCTATTGACACAATCCTTCCTGTTCAAATTTGGGTATGGTGCTAGGTTGGCCAATCTTTTATGAAGAGAATCAACGTTCAAATCTTGCACAAGGTCATTGTTGGGAAGGCTACCTCTGGTCGTGGCAGTGCCTGAGGGGTTAGTCAAACATGTAAGAAATAGCTTGGTAAAGAAAATATTACAGAAATGGAGAAACATGTTTGTATTCTATAATTTCAGTGGTATATTGTGTAGCATTGACACCTAAACATTCCATTGTTATTGTTTTTAATCAATACTCATCATTAACAATGAAAAAAAGAGGTTTTTCCTTATCATGTTTCTGGTGATCGTGGAAGTGATCAGGAGAAAAGTGAAGTAACCATGGAAACCATCTGAAACACGCACGTTTTTCTATGTAAAGTGTAGGCTTTCGAACACACTTGGTAGTCCTTTTGGGGTTATTTTTCTAATTTCAGTGCAACTTCAGTTTTAATTTTATTTTTTTATTTTAATTATTTTAAAATTTAAAAAATGAAGACCATCAAATATTAATCAAATGGCATTTTATAATACGTATACAAATAGGAGAAATTATATTTACATCTCTTGAAGTTATATGGATGACAATCGCATTGCTTCTAACTTCAAAATAGATATTTATCTAGTATATTTTTTAATAAACGATGCTCAAATTCTTTTTAATTTGACATTAACTTCTTTTATGTTTTTAATTCATATTTTTTAATAAAGTGATACTTTTTTTTTTCTTTATTTTATTTAAAATATTATATTAACTGAAACTTGAATGAAAAATTAAAAATTAATGTTTTAAATATAAAAGTAAATATTTCTACCAAGAAAACATATTTTTGAGAAATATTGATTCAATATAAAGATAAGTATATACCGGTAAAATATACGATTAAATTTATTAATATATTATTATTTTGTATATATAAATACAATTTTAATAGTAGTATAAATATAAATAAATAAGAATTATGGTTGTTAATTTATTAATAACATAAGAAAGTTGAATATTAGAAAATGTGGTTATGTTAATAGGATATGAGCATGTAAATTTTGCACCTAAGATTTGGGAAGATTTGAAATTAAAATGTGTTAGGAGGACAGTGATTGGATGGAAGTTGAAATTCATCTTCTCTAAAATTGAAGTTTCATAGTTGTTTATATTTATGCTAAAAACAGCGATTAGATAGAGAGAGACGTGAAAGAAGCGTAATAAAAATTTGGATCTCTAAAATGCGAGTCATCAAACAATTCCATTGTGTTACTAATTGTTTGGAATGTTTCCTTTTGAATTTTTAAGCTTTAGTACTTGTTTGGTTTCTTATAGTCATAGGGATTTTCCCTTCATATTTTGTGCAAAAGGAAGCCAAAATTTGGCATTGTCGCCATGAGAAAACATGCAAACAAACAGCTACACAGTTGGCAAAGCACTTCTCTCATAATTTTGTTTGAAGAAGAAAAAGAAAGATTCCGATAATAATGCTGCAAATATAGAGTTCAAATGCTTAATTATGTAGACATGACATGCTCTATTTTTAAATAGCCAGACAAGGGAGTTACCTTTATTTTATTATTTTGTTATTTTGTTCCTAACTACTTCAGCTAATTTGGATGTATAGTAGGTTGAGTTTGTTTTAAGGAAAGTTGCTTTTTCTGGGTTTTGTTTGGATTGGAAACTTTCCACTACATTTTTTTGGCTTTGATACCACATTGTTTTCTACTAAATTATTCCAATTCATATATGGTGAAGAAATTGTTCTGAAAATATGAAATAAAAGATAAATATATTTAATATTTTCTTTGTCAATAAGAGGGACAAAAATAAGTTACATAAGAGGTTATGTTTATTCAATAAAAAGATAGAAGGATAGTTCCTTTTCTTCTGTAAGAACTATTAACTGTCATTTGAGTTAACCAAAATACACTCTTTTTAAAGAAATGTCACTATTCTGAGGATCAAACTGAATTTGAATGGAGGATATATCTTCAATTGTATGGCTTTGGTTTGAGGTCTCAATCTCTGGTTTCAAAGAGATCAAGTATCAGTTTCAAAATAGTGAAACAATGACATATGATATGAAGCTATGTTTGGTGGATTGTACCAAATAGATTACTATGATCTAGAGGGAAGGTGTCTGTTTCTCATTAAATTTTTGCTCACATGCATACTTTGACCATAATTGATTAATTTAAATTAGATCAATTAATGACAGATGAAGAATTAAATTAAACCATGTAATTATCTGCATGCAATTGTTATTTCACTGATTACACTTGCTTTAAGTACAAGGCATTATGTGCAATTTCTATCACATGGTATGTAATTACTTTTGCAGTTTCCACTTAGCTCTTGACCCTACAAACATTGCCAAGCCAATTTCTCTCTGCATCAAATATCTTTCTTTCTTTTTCTCATCCTGTCTCTTTGATTCTCCCACCAATCTTTGCCATAATTGGCTCTTATATAAGTGGCCCCATCTTAATTAGAAAAAAAAAAGTGTATTACCATATACCATTATTTCTTTGTTACTCATGTCCTCAAATTTTACATTGATTGCATGAGAGAATGGGTCCAATTTGAGAGACTAATACATAAAAGGGAAAGGAGGGCTAACAATTTGAGAGTATACCCATGATATCACCAATCAACAAGATTTTCAATACTCAATTAGGTTAAACTACTTTGGGAAAGTGACAAACCAATAATCATTCCCACTTGATAGCTTACTATACCCTCAATCTGAAAGCAATGGATGGAGATCTTTTACACTGCAATTTTCTTCTTCCAAAGATAATGCTGTGTTTCAACTTTTCCTTTTTCAAACAAAGAAGATTCAAGATCATACATGCTAAGGAGAAAAAAAAAAAAAAAAAAAAAAAAGACATTCAAGTTTAGAAGGAAATTTCAAATTTCAAAATTGTTTTTTTATCCTTTTTATTAGTTAGAACTTAACTCTAAGAAGACAAAAAGAACAAAGTAATATAGTCATCAAATTTTCCTTATATGATTCTTATGTGTGTGATCCTTTCAAATTTTCATGTCAGTCATCTAGCAAAGATGAATTTCCCTATTTAGTACTAATAAAAAATGAATTTTCAAAAAGCATTTTAACTTTCTGTAATAAACTGAGGATTTTAACAAAGTTAATTAACAACAGAGAGACACAGTCAAATCCATGTAAAGGATTTCTACTTTTTGTTAAAATGCATATTCATGGATAATAGAAACGCAAACCCTTTGGGGGCTCGTGTTAAATAAAGTTTGAAATATTTAGAGTGTTTTCGAACTAAAGTTTTATGAATAGTTTTTACATGAAACAATTTTTTTCTAATCTACTATTCACAGTTCATAATTAAATCTACCTAATTTATTATTTCTAAAAATCTAAAATAAAAGATCAAATTTAATCAATTTCTACAATTTTATAAATAAATAATGATATAACCATTTATTATGTATAGAAATGATGGATTCACGTGTCAATATTTAACAGCTTAAAATTAATTTAACCAATTTTTCATAATTATTTTTTCTTAAATATACATTTTTTTTAAAAATTATCAAAGATATATTTTTTAATTTTCTTTACAATTTTTTAATTTTTTTAAATGCTATTTTTATGGATCGATTTGATATATATTCATTAAATCTTATAATTTGAGAATTAAATTTTTATTAAAAGAATTATATTAGATCAAAATTATAATGAACTTTTTATACATAAAATGCATTGAGGATTTTATTATCCCATTCATTGTAATTGGAAATAAAATTTTCTGAAGCTTATAGTTTATAGTTTATTTATATCTGTAATCCCAATTTATTTTTCCAAATTGTCGGAAGTTTTATGATAAAGAAAAGAGATAATCGCGGATCTTGTTTTACATTGACAAAATACACTTTCATATCTCCGAGGGCCCATTTAAAGCTCAAATTTGCAGCTTCGTTTAAAACATAAAACGTTATCATCATAAACTATATTATGAGATAAAATATGTGATCCAAGACAAGAAAAAACCTTTTCATTTTGTGCCTCCCAGGATGTTTTTTTTATTGAGAATACATATATAAATAATTTGTTGTAATTCCATCTAACTATTTTTTTTTTCTTTTAACCAACAAGCTAACCTTATTATAGTTTTAATTTCAAAGCGAATATATAAAGTGTACCTGCACTCGAAATATCCAGAACAGTTATAGTAGTGTTTGAGAGACACGGTTGATCCTAAACGCGATTATATATTTAGACACTTATATTTAGATTTCATGATAATCAAGTTAGTTATTCATTGATTTTGGGTTGTATAATTATCTACTAATTTGAACGTTAGAATATTTCTTGTAACCTTCTTCAATTTATACTCAAATCCTGGTAAGAATATATAGCTAAGCTTACTTTCTTTTTTGTTTTCAATTTTAGTTAAATAAAATAAAAGTTAGAAACTTAAAACTCTAAGAGATAGAATAGAAAAAGAGATATGAATAAAGCAAAATTTACGTAATCTTGGCCTTTTAGTTAGAACTTAACTTTCAAAAGAGAACACAAATGGACAAATCTCAAGTTTACCTCACCTAATGATGCTTAAGGTGAATGATGATGATTACAAACTTTCTTTGTTTCTTAATGTTTTTTGTATTTTGAAAATTTTGTAATTATTGGTGTAGCCCAAGCAATGCTTACTACTGGGTGCCAAAAGATATGATTGTACTCCATTTCGTATCAAAATAACATATATTCCATTGGACCACTTTAATCATATGCTAATGTTCTCACCTTCACTTCTTTCATTATAGTTTCTAATCTTATCCAAATATCCATGCATGCTTATCATTTTTGTCTAGTATATAACTATACATTACTTAACCTACCTATTCCATAATCATTACCACATGTGAACGTTTTTTTTTTTTTCATATCCCATTCTCACTACTTTTTTCACCAGGTTGCATGATAAATATCTAAACCTCTTTAGTTCATATTCAATAATTTGTGTCGTATAAAAGCTGAAATACTGTGCTCATTCATTATCTCATAGCTTTACTCCAAACTCCTTTTTCTTCTTTTTTTGTAGTTCTTTAGCTCCAAACTTGTAGTTGAAAAATAGTTGCATGATTAAAAGAAAGCGAAATCACTGATCTTGTTTTCGTTCAAAAAATACATGTTGTTTTTGTTGTTGTTCAAGAATTATAGCCTAACCCTGAGGCCCCATTTAAAAGCCAAATTCTAGAACTAGTTTTCAAAAACAACAACTTTTCATCATAAAAGCATATATAATGCGACAAAGTGATGCACAATTTACGACAAGAAAAATGTTAATCATTTGAGACCAAAGTTTTTGTATTAAAAAAATTGCCATAAGAAAAACGAAGCTTTTTTAAAATTTTTAGCTAAGGAGGAGAGTGAGAGCTAACTTCTGAACAACTTTAGCTTTTTAAAACCTTCGTGTAAACTTGGTTGCTACGGTGGAACATTTTTTTTGCATTATTGGTGCCATTGTCAATGTTTGTATATTTTCTTCATCAAATCCAACGAATACACCTCACCATATATAGTTTTCCCTTTTGTGGATGATTCTTCTTACCAACAGAACATTATAAATTTAGAAGAAACAAACTTAGCAAAAAGTGAAATTAAACAAAACACTAACTAAGAACAAAAAGATTACATATAGGAACAATGCTTGTATCATGTTCATTATATTCCTATAATTGGATCCATTAATTAACTTTGATAAGCATCAACATAAAAAAAAAAAAATCACTACTATTCGACCTCATTATTTGGAACCCCTTCTTTAAGAATTTCATATCACTTAATTTATCTTAATTGTCTATGATTAATTCTTTTCTTTTAATATTTGTTTCATTTATTTATTACTACTCCTATAACAAATAAAGGTTTTATTTGTCATCTTCACTACCATTTTATCATCTTCTTAGAACATTTGTGTTATTATTAGTATATTAATAAATTAAAATTACTGATTTCAAATTATTATATCTTCCGTTTAATATTTCCAACAAACTTCATTGTGTATCATAGTGTCCAATTGGTAGATGGGCTTTTGTAATTATTAATCAAGATATGTTAAAGTATCATGGACTGCTTACTGCACCTCCATTCTATACTTAGGAAAAGTGAGAATATCATTTTATCCTTTTTATTTTTTCAACTGTACTTTTTTTTAACTTTTCTTATTTTAGATTACACAATTTGAAATATAATTTTTTTATAGTATAAAATCTGGATTAAAAAATTTGTATCAATATATATAATCTGAATATAAATTTATATTCTGAATTATATAATATGGAATATAATTGAATTAGACAATTTAAAAAATATATATATTTTTATTTTAAATTGTATAATCTGAAATATAAATTTTAGAAATATATCTTTCGAATTATGGAGGTGCAAGATGAAAAGCATGCAGGAAGAAATTCTCATGACTCATAGGCTTATTTCTTTTTTTTTTTTAAATGATCTAACAAATTTTAATTCAGCCCAACACTCTCTACTCTTCCAATGGACACCTCCATACTAAATATAAACTACACATATATCCTTACTTTAAAATTGAAAAAGTTAGTATTATCTTTTATTTTCTTCACCTCTATAATTCTCATCCGTCGTTTACTATATCACCGGTACCGTCCAAATCTTAAATTAAAGCTTCAAACAAGTTTTAGGTAAGCAATTATTGATGTTTATTAGCAATTTGTGAGTGGTATTGTTGATTAGAGTAGTTAATTTGGTGATAGGGGGACTATTGACGACGAATGACGACTTTTACGATTTGAGAGTTTGACAACCGGATGGAGTGCCATCCGGTTATCATTTTGTTTTGCAAATGACAACCGGATAACACCCCCATCCGATTCACATTTTGAAAAAAATTGTAAACTGGATGGGGGTGCCATCTGGTTATCATTTGCAAAACAAAATGATAACCGGATGACACCCTATCCGATTTACATTTTTTTTCAAAATGTGAACCGGATGGGAGTGTCATCTGGTTGTCATTTTGCAAATGTGAACCGGATGACACCCCGTCCGTTTCACATTTTGAAAAAATGTAAACCGAATATGGTATCATCCGGTTGTCATTTTGTTTTGCAAATGACAACCGGATGACACCCCATCTAGTTTACAATTTTTTTCATAATGTGAACTGGATGGAGGTGAGATCCTTGTTGTCATTTGCAAAACAAAATGACAACCGGATGATATTCAAGGTCATTTTGGTTATTTTAATATGGGTACTTTGAGAATAATTTTTTTTATGGAGATGCAGGAAGAAGGTATGGGAGTGGAGGAAGAATTCGTCCTTCCAATGAGTCTATGCAATACAACCCACTATGATGAATGTTATTGTAAATTAGAGATTTCATTTTACACCCCTTAATTTTCTTTTGCACCACTATAAATATAAAATTTCCTTTTTTTACTTTTATATTATGTAATCTTAAAACCTTTTTGGTTTTCGAATAATGAAATCTAAAATACATAATTCAAAAATTATATTTTACATGAAGAAAACTTATAAGTTGTATAATCTAGAAATTAATTTTTTTCATAAAAAACTTTTAAATTATATAATTCAAAAATATTCGAGATTGGAGAATGTGAAAATTATTTTTTAATTTTAGAATTACGTAATCCAAAAATATATTTGAATTATATAATCCAAAAGATGTTTTTATGCAAAAATAACTTTTCAATTAAAAATATTTTCTCCCTCAAAAATAACATAGATAAGGGTTGATACAACGGCAAGAGTGACAACACAAGGGAAAGTTTGGTCTTTAAGCCATGGAGTGGTCATGGTAACTATGGCTTTGTAAATTTTGTCTTCTTCCTTTTCTGACCCAAGACTCCGTACTCTTGGCACGCCATATGTTTCAACTCATCTTGTTCAAGGCACGGCCATAAACATCCCAGTTCATAACCGACCGATTTCCACCTTCCCCAACCCATCACTTTGGACTACATAAGCACACCTCAAAAAAAAGATTACTAATTATGGATTGTTTCTTCCAGCACCTTCAAGCCTTTTTTAGGCACCCCAAAATTTTTGAAATTGTCTAAATTACCCTTAAAATAATAATGTAGAGACGAAAATGTCTCTATACTTCCAATTTTAGAAATTATTATTCTAGAACAGAATGTTTTATAACTTAAAACATCTGTTCCGAAACTACCTGTTCTGAAATAGAAACAGGTTTTTTGAGTTACGATATATACTATTCCAGAATAATAATACAATGAAAATTTATTCCAGAACAGCTAATTCCGGAACACTAACTTATAAAATGTTCAGTTTCAGAACTCAATCAATAAGTTCTAGAATAAATTATTCTGTAACAGAGTCTCACTTTCCAAATTTATTTTAGAATAATTCGTTTCGAAATACTTTTATTGACTTACAGAATGCTAAATTCTGGAATTTAATTAACATATTCAAAAAATAAATTGTTTTGTAATATATTCTCATTCCAAATATATATTCTGGAACCGAAAGGAAAATGTTAGAACTTTTGAAAATTTTGAAAGTGCCATAAGAAGGCTTGGAGGTGCAAGAAGAAGCAGTCGTAATCATGAGCTCATATGATTAGAGGGCTAAAGCACATCCCATAAAAGCCAGTTGCTTCCTGCACTAACAAAAATTTGTGACCTACACTATGTAAATTTTTAAAATACCAAAATTTCCTTAATATTTTTATGTTGATAATTTTGCAATTACCGAATGAAAATCGAGCAAAGGATCGAGGTGGATGGCTGGGATGCCAATGCCTTAATCTATACTATTTGGAACATTGCATGGCGTGGAGGGATGGCCGGAACAGTTTGAGAACCAAATCTATGGCAGTTATCATTCTATAGGTTTTTTTTGGTAGACAAAGTTATCATTCTGTACTGAGTGAACCAAACATGGCAATATTGTAAGTGGTTCTAAAAATGTAAGGTCGTTAGTTACTGTGGTTGTCAGAGGCTGTGGAAACACGGTGTTCCTGGAGTTGGTGCGAGCCAAGGAACTCTCTCTAACGCACACAGTACAAGAAAAGTGGCGAAAGCATCCAAGTCAAAAACCATTACTCTATGTTGATTTCAAAGTAAAAATAACAAGTATATTTTTAGTATTTTAAAAACTTGTATATTACATGTCGGAATTTGTATAGTGCAGGTAACAGCCCCAATAAAATCATTCTAGAGCAATTTCTTTAAGTTAGAGATACCTGATTTGAGTTTGAGGGGAGACTTACCTTAATCAACTAATTGTTTAATATCATTTTTAAGTTAAATTATAACATCTTTAATGTATACGTGTTAACCTCTCCTAAATTAAGAATTGAATATTAAAGGAAACTCTTATTAGAATATGCTGATATTAAATAGCAAAGTCTTAAAATTAAAAAACGAGTTTTGTATAAGATTTTGAGTTATAAAAATTAAAACAATTTCTTTTATAACAACAACCATATAAGTTGAAAATAAATGTGACATTAAAATTCTTTTTTGTTTTTAATGTAAATTATTTGTTTCAAAGAATTGCAATCAATGATTTTAGAATAAAAATATCATATTATGAAATAAATACTATATTAAGAAATGGAAAGATGAAAAAAAAAATGAATAAAAACATATGAGAATTTTATATTGAGAATACAAATAAAGGATTGAATATATATAAACCATGTATTCATTTTAGTTTAGTTGAAGAGAGAGAAAACAAAAAATAAAAATATATAAAAATGACATAAAAAATAAAATAACAGAATTGATGAAAATTTACTTTTGTCATAAAAATAAACTAACATAATTTATATTAACTATATCCTCTAAAGTGGACATTTTCGTTAGTATGGATAAAGTTGGCCATATTATGAAATTTGTTTCAGTTACAAATAAAATAATTGAAGAGAATTATTGTGACGCTTTCGGAATGGATGTAATATATTATTTCAATTATAATGAAATTTATTTGTGTAAGTGTACGGGGAAGACCATATCTGGTCTAGGACGACATCATCAAGGTTAAAGACGAGTACCTAATGGTCCAGGATGATGACTACACAACTTAGAACGAGATTAAATATCTTGAACTAATCTCGAAGAAAGCAACCTGAAAAGCACTAACATATCTGTTTCTTGTCAGTCTGACAGTAATGATTCAAATCCTAGCTAATATCCTATCAGTCTTACAGTAATTATATGGATCTAAGTAAGCCTGGCCATGTCATGTCACATCAATGCAGTAGCACTTTTCCACCCTATGAATAAGATCCCTAGCTCAAGAGAAAAGATAATTTTTCCATACCACTTTATAGCCAGCACTTCGACTCCCATATACTTACTTTGACATCAGAAACTCTTTTGCAGAAACTTCTCCTGTCTGTGAAACGGAAGAACGAGAAGCATCATTAGGAAAATGACTAACAATTGTTCAAGATCGAGATTACCAATGACAATGCCCGTAAGTTGAAGACCCCTCTTAGATCCTGTAAAAACAGTAAGTATTTTTTTACGTAATTATGTAAGATGATTTACTTGAATGATTTAAGAAATTGTATTTTAAGTTTAAGTTTGTCATTGTCAAAGTCAAATATTTAGGTTATCAGATCCTAAACCCTACTTCTAATCCTAAACCCTACTTCTAAAAATGAAAGGTACAAATATTATATAAAAATTTACAACTCAATCTTACTAGAACAAGAGATAAGAATATCTATTTAGACATTATAAAAATTTTGTGACAATAATGGTGAAAAATAAGTAAGGATGAAAAAATAAACTCATATTCATGAGTATTGTTGAAATATATTCGGATATTAAAAAAATACTAAATTAATTGAGTATAATATCAATGTCCATTTGGATAAAGATCATTAATACATATGTAGATATATCTTTTGTGTATTTATTAATCTTTGTTATGAATTAATAAAACACTTTTACATGTGTACTTATAAGTCAATTATAAAAATAAAATACAAATTCTAAATCTAAGAGATACGAGAGATAAAAATCAATAAATATTTTTACATACCAACAATAATCAAATTCCCAGTATTATTATATCAAAAAATGAGTTATCAAATTATTGTGTACATATATCCAGAGATGAGACTCAACATATTTTAGAAAAAAATTCTATTACTAATTAAAAATTATGAAATTTTGAATAAAATCCATTTAACAAGAATTAAGAGTTACAAAAATTTTATAATTTTACTAAATTTCAACAATATAAAAAATGTATCAAAAAGTGTGGGGAAAAACATGTAATATTTCTCCAAAAGAAAAACTCCTTTCACTAAGTTTTCTTCCTTCCTTTTTGCCTCTTCTAGTGCGGATCATGTCTGAACGAATTGATCCTACAGATACATGCATGCATAAATTAGACGAGGTAGATGACAATGGTACAAGATAAGGTACCATACTTAGCTCATGAATGAGGTATGCTCACCCATAGAAATATGTCCCCTTCCTGGATACACCAAAAAAAACTTTCCAACCATAATTCATAGACCCACAACTTGTCTACACAGCATTTTTTCATTTTTATTTGTTACATGTCTACACTTTACTTAATTCTAGATTGTATACGTGTGTTGAATTTAGCATCGATTCATTTTGCGTCATTCTCAGAACCCCACGTTCTCCTATTCACAATATATTCTTATCCTATTAGATTCTTCAAATATCAAACTGGGAAAACCATTTGTTTTAAAATGGAGCAACTAGGAAATGGGGGAATGTATTAGTTTATTTTGGAAAATTGCATAGAGAAGAGCGAAGGAAATTTCTACAGAAAGTTGACAATTATTTTTTGCATGATCCTCGTTAGTCCTTAGCAGAATCAGACAAATGAGGGGCATCTTATAATGCAAATTAATTAAGAAAGTAGAGACCAGTAGACAGAAAATTTACTCACAGTTGTTAACAATGTCCATGGTAGGGGAAGCAATTGAATGTGATCTAGATCTTTGTTTGCTTTCTCTAATGCATAAAGAATCAAACAAAGTTTGTTAAGTACCATAGCCAGCTAATTCTATCTTCTTGAGGGTGTTGGTGCTGGCATGTCTCTAGGGTCTACCAATCCTATACTTTGCTTACAACTTGCTGTTTCTCTTCTTAATTTAATATAATGCTCAAGATTTTGCCCAAAAAGTTGGTCTTTGGACCTGCAAAAACAAGGCCAATTTCTGTTTCATAGGGTCACTTAATTAGGAGACAAAACTTGATTACTTCAAAAGTCAGGTTTTCTTCTTTCGTAAAACTCAGACACAAAAATTAAACTTTTCAATATTTACAGATTATATATATTTCATAAATAGTTTGATACTTTATAAAGAGATACAGCGATATATTTAATCGATTTGTTAATCATTAATGTACATTGTGGTTCCCTTTTCTAAGTCCTCTTTCATAGCGTACTCCTCAAGTAAACGTATACTACATATGTTGCGTATAGAATTTATATAAGGATGGTTTGTTAAATGAATGTTTTTTTTTTATTTAGAGTTGTCAAACTATCATTTTTGTTTATGTAATTAAAAATAACTTAGTTTCTTTCTGCTCGAAATTAAAGACTAATTCTTTAAAATGTTGAGATTAATTTCTTTTAGGAGATTTCTGTGATAAGCACTTGTTTCTTTACCTTGTAGCTTAATTATTCTCATTTTATATTGAATTATATTTTGCTTACGTTAATTACCATCTTTCTAAGTATGTAAATGTAAGATGGTCATCATCATATAACATATTTTCCGATACATTTTTAAACTAAATCCTTCTTTAACATAATATGCAACTGTGTAATTTGTTTTTCATTTTGTTTAAAATTGTGAGGGCATTACATTATTTTGAAAAATTATGCACCATAGAATTATAACTGCATGAACTCTGGAGGACCCAAATCCTGATATACAATAATTTTATGGTTTGCGTGAATCCAGTGTGTAATAACAACTTTCTGAGCAAGAGCAATGTACAGACAGTCCATGCAAACAAAACACTGTGCATATTACACATGAATGTGCTTCTGTCTGCATGAAACATTGTTGTTCTTTTCTGCCTCACTAATACTCCGGCAGCTAATTAGTACTTAGTTGGTGGTCCAAGACATTAAGAGGAACAAATTCGTTGGAATTTTCATTTTAGGTAATGGTTTATGTTGTTGTCTTTCTATTGTAAGCCATCCTATACCTTCAATGGATAAATAATTAGGAACTAATGTAATAATCCATATGTTCATAGATCTTAGGTCTTCTTTGTTTAAGTATAATTTTTTCTTATATCAAGTGTCCATATAACATGTAAAAAGTGATCTTTAATTGCTACTCTAACTCTCTGCTTTAAAACTAGTTTATAGTAACATGATGATTCAAGATTCAAATATTTATTAAGAGATATTTATGTTAGGGTTTGTCTAAACATGTTTTTCGACTAACATTTCAGAGACAGAAAAAAATCTGAACTTATATAAATTAATTGATAAAAGTTTTACCCAATTTTTTAAATTTTTATTTTTGATGGATATATAAACTAATTTTAATTCATTAAAAAAATTATTTTAGTTTTATTTTCCCAAAAGTATATACAAGAAGTTGGTTCAAAATTTCCTTTGACTATGTTAAACATGATTCATTTCAAAAGAAATTACTTGTGTATGAATATTGGACAATAAGATCGTGTCTAAATGTAATTACATCGTCTTAATGTCTTGGATCGTTTAAAATTTGAAATACAGTTTATCATATTTGATAAATTGTCTTAATAGATTATCTAATTTTTAGTGTGTATTGAAAATTGGACTATTTAGTAAAACTGATTGAGTATCTAGTTCAGTAATAAAAAATCTTCTTTATTAGTTTAAGTGTATTTCACTTTAGTCAATTATATATAATTTTAGTATAAATAAGATCTTTTATATCATGAAAAGTTAGCTTTTTCATATTTGTACTAAAGTAAAAGTTTGTTACGAGAGAAATCATGAAATTATAATATTTTAGTCTGATAAAAAAATTTATGAACATAAATTGAAATTTCGAACCACAATAAATTTTGTATGCGAGATTTTATTAATTTTTTCATATTATTTACCTTCTATTATCTATACATGCAAGTTTCTCTGTTTACTTTTTTCTATTTATGTGGTAGTCGCTCACAATTTTGAACATTCTGAATAGGAGCTTTTATTTTAAGATTAAAATTATAAAATTAATTTTACTGTATTATAAACAAATTTTGGTATTAGTGGGAGTCGAAAGACAACCGGACCTGTAATATAACTTCCGCTTTATAAGAAAAAAAAAAAAAAAA
>Ga0209489_104202_pt1 | contig 26793 bp, 16 predicted proteins | sample SiratrowhiteBW_FD_187527 | JGI IMG/M metagenome (GOLD analysis project Ga0209489, IMG submission 187527) | Root nodule microbial communities of legume samples collected from California, USA - Siratro white BW (SPAdes) (version 2) | ecosystem: Host-associated > Plants > Roots > Nodule | place... | reverse complement strand
ATCTTTTACCTCTATGACTCACTAAAGCCTCTTCTCCTTTCTCTCTTTCAAAAGCTTTAAGTTTTATGATGTAGTTCCAGTCAGAAGAAAGAAATGATCTCAGAGCTAGCTTTGTGAAAACGGTGTAACATCGTATATAGGCTGGAAACCCGGGCTATGGCTTGTATCCTCATCATGTTGGGTATATAAAGCCTTATGTAACGCTATAACCTCAGGGATCCGCCGTCCCTTTCGGGATAAAGGAATAATCTGAGATAGTGTAACGCCCGTGAACAACGCCAGGTACGATAACACAAAGATTTGTTCATGTATATGCTCTACACTTGCCTCTTATGAGGATCCTGTGTATCAAAAACATGTCTGAATCGATCTGCTTGGCTTCTCTCTGTTCTTTATATGTATTATTCATAGTACTATCAAAAGGTGTGCAAGAGTAAGCAGGAGGCTGAAGAAGTCATGCTGAGAAAAATACTATGGATAGTATGTATGAGGAACAGAAACCAACCGAGTGATATCAGAGCCTAACTGATATCTAGCTGAGTTCATTTCTTTTAAAATATATATATATATATATATATATATATATTAATTAAAGAGATGCACTCTAGGATTAATTTATGAAGAGTGAGATTTTATATCGTAATAGATAGATTTTAATTTTTTTGTAAAAATAGGTAAATGGTGTTTGAAAATATGACTTCAATATTTAGAAATCATGTTCCTAAGCTTAACTTTGAATTAGGGAAAATATCTTTTTTTTTTTTTTTAAAGTTGTGTATATTATATTTGAGAAGTCATGCTCAAAAGCACGATTTTTAATTTTTTAAATTTTTGTTGGGAAATCTACTTAAAAGCACGAGTTTAATTTTTGTTAAATCGTATGTCAATACGCAGTTTTGCAAATACGAAGAGGTTCATTATATAGAATGGTTTTCCATATTATTACAGTCTTCTTCAATAATAAAATTATAAAAAACAATTTGTTCCAGAGAAAAAGCTAAATGGCACGATTTAAAAAAGTCCAACTCTATTGACACATAACTTTAAACAAAAAATAAAATAAATAAACACATTTCCTATAGAAAAAATAAAAGAATATCAAAATGTACCTTAAAACATGACTTTAAACTCAACCAAACGCGATTATTTTTTTTTTTTTTTAAGTTGTTAAACACAATTTACTCAATTTTATAATAGTTTTACAATTTACTTATTTAGGTAAATTCTATTGAGAATTATACCCTTGTCCGAAATTAACCTGCACTCTACTCTACTCTACTTTATTGTGTCTTCCTTGGCAAATCCAATTATTAATGGGATTCCTGAATTTATTGTTCTCACACTAGTGGAAGCTACGTCACTAAAGCATGTATAGCCTACTAAAGAAGCTACCGGATTTTCACATAATTGAGTTTTTTGCTTTGATTAACCTTTTTAACTTTTTGTCATATAATTGTCATAGAAAAGGAATTACAGAACTTTATTTAACAGTTGCCTATTTTCCTACCAACAAATCGGAAGAATATTAATATCATCCCGATTCTGACAATAAATTTGTTAATTATAGAAAAAAAAATATTTCAAAATGGGCCATTAAGAGATTTTTATATGACAAATTACCTTTAAGATTTCATATATACGTTAACATTTACATGTTATTTATATCATAAACAATTTCAATTTTACATATTTTGTCCTTAAAAATTGAATTTTACGTTTTTGTTTTCTTTTGTAAATATTCATTTTACAACATTTTATATAAGTTATTTCGATAAATAAATCAAAACAAATTTTTAATTATAACGATTAAAATGATTACTTTTAGATTTGAAAGTAAAAATTAAAATTAATTTAAATTTGAGAGACTAAAACATATTTCAATTTGAATATGTCTTTAATTAATTTTTTGAGAAATATTAAACATAGCTTCTTTCTTTTATTTTTCCGGTGAATTCACTCACGAGCTTTTATTGTTGAAAGGTTTCCTCGACCTAAAAGTTCTAGTAGTTTCTCTCGTTGTTGTACGGTTTGTTGTGTTTGACTTCAATATTTAATCTTATGACCACATTTTAATATTGTTTCTTAATTATTAAGAGTTAGAATTTTATTTAAAATAAACAATTTTAATACTATTTATTCTACCATATGAGAGAATCACTTTTGTAATTTTCTTAAACGAGTGATCCCCCATAATTAACCTTTTTAAAAATAAAAACAAATGAAATATACACAAGCAAAAGTATTTAACAAAATCAGGATACAAGGCAAATAACAATATATCAGTTGAAATTCGCCAACAACTTGTGGAATGAATACTTGAAGGGATCAATTAAGAGTGGTTGGGAGTTGAAATAACACTCAAGGGATTATTCAAGAGTGGCTAAAAATCCAAACAATACTCAAAGGGCTAGCTAGAAGTGGCCATGATCCCAAAGAATACTTGCATTGTACTTTACAACATTAGTCTGCTTAGTAGAACTCAATCTATTGATTAATCTGTATGTAGTCTACGTAGTTTATGAACTAGTATAAAAATAGCTTGTGTATTTCTTCTTTCCCATTACCTCTTTATATTGCAATTTATTATCTTCTGGACTAACTTGGAAAAAAGAGTTATTGTGAGAATGTGTGTCAAAAATGACTTAGCTAAGTGAATCAATTAAGCCATAAAGTTGTGTCTATTGTACTCTATCAAACCCAAAATCTATTGTTTGATCACTTATTATACAAAAATATTGTCTAAATGTTTATCACTATATGATATTTATAAAATGTTTTTTAAAATTAATTAAAACATAATCTAAACCTCACTTCTTTTGTTTTTTTCCTGTTTTTCACACAATCTCTCTTCCTTCATTTATTTTTGTATTTCAACGTAACTGTTCCTTTTCATAATTGAGTGTGGTTGCAAGCTTCTAAGTCCTCTCATGGAGTTTTCTTCCTTCAAATCCTTTTAGAGTTAATGGATTCTACCTACTCCAAGGGAGTCTTACATCATCAAGGTGTTAAGTATCTAAGTGTGAGTCTAGTCCCGCATTGAGTAGAAATAAGAAAGTTAGCAACATATAAGAAAGAAGACCCACAAATCCAATGTCTTAAGGTTTTAGGTTAAAGGCGGTGTCAATTCCTTGTGTGGATCTCACACATGTCTCATTCTTGTTTGACCTCTCTAGTGTTTTCCCCCCTCAAATTTTGCCAACAAGTGGTATCAGAGCCAATGGTTTGTCTTTGTGACCGGCTCAAACGAGTACGATATGATCCCTGTAATGAAAGTCATTTACCAATGTGGAAGGGACTTGCACTTGAGGGGGAGATTGTTAGGTATCCAAGTGTGAGTTTAGTCCCACATTGATTATAAATGAGAAAGTTGAGCAACATATAAGAAAGAAGACCCACAAACCTAATGCCTTAAAGTTTTGGGTTGAATGTGGTGTCATTCCCTTTTGTGGGTCTCGCTCATGTCTTATTCTTGTTTGATTTTCCCGGTGTTTCCACCCTCGGATTTTTCCAACAAGTGGTATCACCTGACCGAATTTTCTATGCAAGCGTGTCCCATAATGATGGTAGTAATTTGAAAAAGGGTGCTCGAGGACATGTTTACAAATATGGAAGGGACTCACACTCAAGAGAGAGATTGTTACATATCCAAGTGTGAGTCTAGTCCTACATTGAGTATAAATGAGAAAGTTGAGCAACATATAAAAGAAAAAGACCCACAAACCAATGCCTTAAGATTTTGGGTTGAAGGTGATGTTATTCCCTTGTGTGTGTCCGACTCTTGTCTCATTCTTGTTTGATCTCCTCGTGTTTCCCATCAAATTTTCCCAACACAAGGTCTCCCCATGGAGACATGAAAATTTTTCTTTTCAAATAAATTTTTCTTATTCTTCTTATTTTACTCTGGATGCTCTGAGCTGTAATGTTTAGTGGTTAAAGACCATCAGAAAAATTCATTCTTGAGGTCAGAAGAGCAAGAGCTTCTTTTTGCTATTTTCCCGTGGGACATGCTTTCATTCAAAGAAAAGAGAGGTGTTAGCAGGCTAGCTTTCCTAAGCTCATTTTCTGGAGATTCATCATTCAGTAGCTCTGAAGCCGTTGAATGTCTAGCTCAAGAAGGGAGCATTGGGTAATGCGCCCGATTGAGCGAGCTACAGTCAGTTCAGTCTAGCTGAAGGCCCTATTGAGAAGGGGAGGATATGAGTCTTCTTCATTAGTCATATCACATGATTTTCTCCTTATTGTTGACAATATTGCAGTTTAGTATTTGATGAAGCCAAGTCAAGACAAGTATAAGGGAGACTTGAAAATGACTTAGTGAGTGTTTGTGTGTGTGTTGTTTTTGTTATGTGCATGCATCAAAAGTCATTGGAATAAGCTCTAATGGCTCTTAACGGTTTTGAAACTTAAAATTGGAACTAATTTGACTAATGGTTTTAAGTAAATGAGTTTTATAAAGGATTTTTTTCAAAACCAATAAGTTGCAAATCCTCTTAGCAAAATAAATCGATTTAAATTGATTTTCAATCGATTTTTTTCATTAAAGCGTAACTATTTTTCAAAACTATTTTGAAGACAATTAAAATAAGAATTGAGAATGCATTTTTGAGTATGACAGAGATAGAGAATGTTCTAAAGTGCGAACTGTGAGCATTCTTGAGCAAAGTGAGTTTTTAATCAAAAGAAACCAAGAAAGTGAATCTTGGAGCAAATTTCACTGAATTGTGACTGCATTGCACTATTTTATACTAATACAGTCAGGGAAGTTTACTGCAACCCATTCTTTTCATCTGTTTTGTATTGGTGTGGTTGCATAAGTGTTTTGTATTCAATTTCATTAATTTCATTACATTTGTAGAAGTGCCACATGGTGTTGCATAGTGGTTTGTGTAATCTTGCAGCATGCAAGATTGGTTCTTAAATGTATTGAGTGTACATTTGTGGTGTTTAGTGGAATTATTTGCTTGTTGGCAAGGAAAATTGGATGTAGCTCGTGAGGAATAACGAACAAGTCAGTATAAAACCTTGTGTTTTTGATCTCTTTCCCTTAATCTTTGATCGTGTTTCAATTTTTGTATAATTGTTGTCTCTGGACGATTAATTAATAAATTGTTTTCTAAAATCAACCAACTGATTTTTCTACTTTGCAGTGACTCCATTCTCTAGATAAACTGTTTTGTGTTAAGTTTCTCAACTGGTGTTGATCTCATTCATATAAAATGGTATTGTTTGCAAGAATTTGTTAATTCTTGATATTTCTAGACAAGTTCATAATTATGATAAAATCAACTTGTTAATTCTAAGATTTAATCAACTATTTTTCTGCATTGCTGAAAAAATTAACTGGTTGTTTGGCTAATTAATTGATTGTATTTTTTTTGCAAGAATATGAGAAAATTAAATTCGCTATTTTGAAAATTAAATTGATTGCATTCTCTTAGTTGGATTTCTTATAAGAAAATTTAACTGATTGTTTGGTTAGAATTGATTGTTTTTACTTTTCAATTGATTGTTTTTCTATTGTGTAGCTATTAAAACCAAGTAAATTAATCCAATTGAGAAAAGTCATTCTTTCATTTAAGCTTTTAAGTAATCTTTTGCAAAAAAAATTGAAAGTTCAATTCACCCCCTTCTTGAACTCAACCTAAAACTCTTCTCACTTACTTTCTTTGGATTCTTTTAGGCTAAACCTCTTCCCTTTCTTGAATTCAACATGCTTTCTAAGCATCTTCTTGAACCTGGGTGTCGAAAAAAAAGTCTATCACCTGACTCGTCAATTCTTGAAGAGTTATCTACTACTTCTAATGCTTTAAAAGGTGTAATCTTCTTTTGCTTATTACCGTTGAAGGGTGAGAACTATGAACTTCCAGGATGCTAATAAGCTCCTCCAAGAAAAATCTTTTTAGATCCTTAGACTCTAGTAAAATCATTTCCTAGTCTCCATGGAGTAGACAAAGTTTTCAAGATTTTACCAATAAGATCATAATTACTATGAAGCTTGCATAAGGAATGAGGTTCATCGATAATAATTTGAAATATGCAAAACATGGCTTGACTACTTTCACTTTCTTTCATGTTGAACAACTCATATTGGCAAGTTAAGAAATTGAGTTTATTTCTTTGCACTTCCTTGAATCTTTCATACGTGATAAGTAATGTATTTCACATTTGTTTTATGTACTTGAAAGTTTTGCATACTTATCTTCAAAGATAACACACTAGAGAGCATTTTGTGCTCTAACATTCATCTAATACTGATGTTTATGTTCATTAGGTTAGGTGATCTTCGATTTCAGTTGATGGTTCCCATATAAAGAGATGTGACAATTATCCTCTGCTTCCAGTAATCATACTTTAAGCTTTTGGTCGACAGTTGATTGGGTGAACTTTAAACTCCAGAAGTCTTGTTTTAGGATCGTGTCTCTTATTCTATCAAGAATTAACCTTGAAACCTTGAAAGATAAGTTCTAGTACTAACTAAAGTAGTAGGCAAACTTTATAAAGGGGTTGAATAAAGCGACAATACTTTACCTCACAAATTATTAGATCGTTTAACAGACAAATACATAAAAGGATATCAACACAATAATTTTATAATGTTTCATTGACAACTCTTGAGCTACATCTAATTCTCCTTTAAGTTATTTAAGTGATTTAACTAAATAAAAACTTTAATTATAAATGAATTCACCAATCACTTTTGATTATTCCTTCTCAATATCACTAACTGAAATTGTATATACAATATTTTATAAAACAATTAAGATTTCAGTGGATTTTAATGTTGCTTTAAATTTTTAAGATTTAAGGAATGAAACTGAATAAAAAGGTCATGAATTTAATTTGATAGATTAAAAGTATGAAAGCTCACTTTAAATAATACTAAACAAAATAAAGATGTACACAAGTATCTTGTAACTTCAGAAACTAAGGAATATAAATGTCTTAACACACTTCCGCTAAAGACTTATTACACACCAGATTTATGAACAAAGAAGTAAGTATATATTTATAATAATTTATCTATAACAATTTATTATCTTTATATATATATATATATATATATATATATATATTAATTAAGAAGATGACTGATGTTGTGTAATCTTAATAAAAATTATATATGATTGATAATTTAATTAAATAAATTTTCACACAAATATATAGTTAATATATATTGATTGGTGATTAAAGTTAAGTATGAAAAATTATAAAATGCAAGTATATTTGACATTAAAAGATATTGAAACAAATGACACTGAAAAAATTTACACTGAATGAGGGTATGTTATTGTATAAAGCATGCTATTAGGTGTGTATGTTACGTGAGAATAAGCTTTTTGGAAACTAATTAACTTATCTTTACAATTGGAATATAGTTCTCACTTTTCATACTATATTACTTGATAGAGGTTCGGGTGTCAAGATTGAATACTCTTGGAAATACAAATCTGGTTGTCTCTTCCCACCTAGATTATTTAAAGATGATTATCAATGCTGTCCTTGTATGAAAATATATTGACTGTTTCAACCAGCTTCTTCTAACAGTATTGTACTACTACTTAATTGCTTATATTCTTATGATCAAAATTGTCCTTCATTAATTTGTCTTTTACTACTTAAACTTACCAATTTAGATACCCACTAGTCTAAAAATATTAAATGAATTGCATAGTACATCTAGCTTTGGATAGGAGTGTTTTTTTATTTATTTAACATGTGAACACTAAGATAAGTACTGTAAATGCTCTATTCATCCTAATTCCCAGCCATTACTATCCTAGCTATAATCTTTTCTGATTAGCATATTTCTGGATGCAAACCTACTAGTGTTTACCTATTCTAACTTGCTATATATCCGTGGTACTTAACCTATTACCCAACACTATAATAGAAATTACTTTGAGCAATAACTGTAAAGTGACAATAAAGTAATTACCATGTAAAACTCAGTCTTTATTTGTATGGAGATTGGAAACAAGAGAAAAAATAAATAAGAGGGAAAGATGAAACTATTTAACTTAAGAAAACAGAATTAATAACAAAATTATATTATTAAAATAATAAATAAAAGAAAATATTAATATATTTAGCTTTTCAATCATTTCAACTCTATTTAATTAAAATATTTTTAATTTTCCTTCTACTCCATAAAACATAAAAAAAAAAAATTCAATTGTTGTCTCACAATTAATATTTTGGACACACGTAAGTTAATTTATACCAATTTTCGTACTCATTGGATGACGAAATTCTTTTAATAAGTTTAGGGGCTAGATAACGTAAGTTTTTTTTTAACATAATACGGTCAAAAGGCTGTGAAACTTATCTTAAACTATAAAACTTTTGCAGTAATAAACATTAACATGTGAGAAATAAATAAAAAAATGAAAAGAACTGTACAAGCTAAGCAACTGAACTTTTCTTTAGATTGCGGAACAACTAATTGAAAATGAAAAAAAAAAAAAAAAAAAAAAAAATAAGAGAGGGGGAGGAGGTCGGGGTGGGAAAGTGAAGGAATTTATTCTCAATAACTAATTACCTGTATTTTTAATCCCAATGCCAGAAATTCCATCGAAATTCGACACTAAAAATAAGATCCAATTTAGAAAGAAAACAAACAAAATATTTTTCAAACTTTCCGAACTTGTATGCACAAATTTGCAGTGAAAGTTTTATAATTTTATAAAACATAAATTAACTATAATCAAATAATATATATATATATATATATATAATAAAAGTTTTAAAATAATTATTAAAATAAAAACAAATTTAATATTTGTTCATATATAATTTACGTTAAATACATAAATAAATATAATAAAAATAAAAAATATTAATAAAGTTAAAAATTAAAAAAATATTAATAATAAATTTATAAAATAATAACAAAAAATAAGATAATTATAAAAATAAAATACTAATAATTTTAGTGATAAAAGCTAAAATTAAGAATAAAATCATAAATAATAATTACAATAATAAAATTATAAAATAATAAAATAAAAATAATTTTATAAAATAAAATTAACAATATTAATTTATTTTTTTTAACTTTAATTTTATGAATTAAAATAATTAATTAAAAATGTTGAGAATAAATTTTAATTGGTTTGAGAGAGTGAAGGAAATAAAAAAAAAACACATATTTAACGACAAATAAAATTAATTTTGGTTTTAGAGTTAAATTTGTGATTGTTGATTTGTTGAAAAATGAAAAAACTGATAATAGAAAATATAAATATAATTTTGGACTTCTACATGTAAAAATAAATATATTGGTTTAAATAGAATAAGTATTATTTTTTGTGGTGTAAAAAAATTGAAATAAAAGTTTATTAATTATTTTTTTTTATGTGTATGATAATAATTAGTTTTGTGAATGTTAAAAAATTTAAAAAAAAATTAAAGATGTTTAATAATACATTGGAAAGGTAAAAATGTTTGAAATGGTTATTAAAAAATATATTTGATGTTATAAAATTGACTACAAAGATTAAAAATGCTAGAGTTAAAATTATAACTTTGAAATGTCAAATTAAAAAATAATTCATAATTTGAATGACTTTAGAATTCTTATATGTAAATTTTGTTAATTTTACATATACTTCAATTATTTACATAAAAAGAAATTTAAACTTACAAACTAATAATTTGGATACATCATTATAACTTAATATATGAATAATATTATAATTAAGTAGATCATTCTTCCTGAATTGAGGTTGGTGGTTGATGGATTACTTGATTGAGGAAGGTAATTCCAATTTGTGAAAACAAGTAGGAATGATGCTCCTTCGGGTTGGAGTCCTCCATTACCAGTAGTACAACTTTTTCAATGTTGTCTAATCCAGAAGTTCTAAAGCAGTGCACATTTTTTACTCAAATAAGCGAAAGTTACATTTTTGTGGGATTAAAATCAAGTTAGGAGATATGAACATTCAAAGTGAACATCTTCTTTAATTTGTGTTATTCGACCATTTGCAAACACAACCACAGGATAAGAATTCAAAGAAAAATTCTATTTCTGTGATGCACTTTTTTCTTAAGATCAATTTTGAAGTTGTGGAGAGAAAGAAGATTTTGTATGTTTGGTCATGATGGTGTGTTTTGACTAAATGATTTTAATTTGGTAGATGGTTGAATTTATACATGAAGAATAATTGAGTGATAGATAAGCATGACTCTTGTGAGTTTGAAATGAATGATGTACATTATATGTAATATATTAGACGATAACGAGTGTAGCCACATAAAACAATAAAATCACATGACAACATCGGTTTTAGTGAGATTTTTTTTTTTATCTCAAAAGGTAATATCGGTGATCAGTGTGTCATGGAAAAATCCAATTTATGGTGGACAGTCACACGGTCCAATTTGTTGAGTTGTATGCCTTACCTAACTTGTGGAGGATTTTGCAAATTTAGATCTTTTGTATCAGGTTCCTTGAGAAAAACAATTTTTTGGAGGGTGTGCAACAGTGCAATTTGTTGATCAGTGTGCCCCAAGGAAGAGCAATTAATGGAGGATTGTGTGAAGGTGCACTTGATGATTAGTTTGTCTTGAAAATAAACAATTTATGAAAACATGTGTAACTGTACAGATTATTTTGGCCAGTATGTCCTAATGAAAAAAATAAATAAATTATGGAGGAGTGTGCAATTTGCAGAATATTATATTACTATAATTATAAATAGTTTGTGAATCATTGTTAAGTATTCATTAAAATTAATTGTTAAAATGTTATTTACAATTAAGAAATTTTATTTGTAATATTATAAGTTGTTAAATAATCAAGTATATCTTGAATAGAAAAGTATTTTAAATTTGCATTCATTATATAATTGAGAACATGACACATGGAATAGTTTGTGTTTAGGAACATAATCAGTGCTATGAAGTAGATGTTATTGGGACATGTTTCTTTTTTTATGTGTCCAGGTGTGTGACAGTAGGAACATTTTTTGCAGAATCCTAATATTCATCTCCCTCCTTTATCTTAATCAACTTAGCTGGTCATTTAAAATTCTTTTGATTTTAAGATTGGAGCATATTATGACCTAGTTTAAGGAGGCTAATAGTCTTTGTTTCTCAATTCTTGAAAGAGTCATTCATAACATGAGAAACTTTTTTTTAATGTGCACATAGGAGTAATGTACATATAATATCACAGTGTACATGTTACATGCTACAATCACATAGAAGCACGACAAGTGAAGTTTATGGAATTTTCTATAGTCACACCACAATTTGTGTAACCAGACTGTAAATCACCCCACTAGTTTGACCTTTGCCGATTTTTTTGTTGTGTCCACCAAAAATCTTGTGTTCCTCTAATATCAAAGGTAAGCACTATATGAGTGTTTGCCTTAGACTGGTCATCTTCCAATTCTTTTGTTGTCAATTCGAAGTAAACATGACTAATAATTATCATAATTGTCATCTCTTTACCTTTATATGTGAAGAATTTGTTACAGGGTTTTGTTTTCTTACTATGTTGTAGTAGTAAAAGAATTGTGGCTCCATCATTCCATATAAGCTGGGATGTGTTATAAATGCATTAATATAAATAATTGGAGAAATTAACAAATTAATGTCTAAAATTAATGAGAATAGGGATAAAAATAATTACCCATGTCCACAAACATCTTTTTTTAGTGATATATTCTTGAATCACATCATGAAGTTTCATGTTATATATGGAATGCAATACACATCCACATTTGAAGCATTCTTTATTGATTTGTGTCTGTCAGAAATAGGTTGAGGCCATCTTGTAGAGTTACTTATCTCTATAGGTTCCTCAAGAAAAAGAACAAAGAATATGATTTCTCACCCTTAATGATAGCGAAGGTGATTGGTAACATGTTAGTGCACTATTCTTACACAATTGCTACCAGTAAAGTTCCTCTATATTTGTTGTATAATTAGCTTGGAGAATTTAAAAACATAGTTTTAAATGTGCAGAAAACCCTCTTGAAGATAATGCGGTTCTTATATAAGCGGTCATGGAGATATATATTGATCAGGTATTCATCTTCTAAATAAATCCTAAAACGTAAAGTTTTGTGACAGTAAAAAAAATTTGATAGAATCCCTCCTAATTTTCATATACCTTTTGGATGCTCATCTATTTGTCTATCCATGTTTTAATTTCGTGTGATAATTTTGGTGTGAGCTATAATTGTTGAGTAGTGTAGAAGGATCACCCTCCATTCTTGTTATTGCTACTTACTCCAATGTTTTTCAAATTTTTTTTGTATTCTTGCACTTTAAAACTTTGTAGAACTTTTCTAAATTGATTGTAGATTTAAAGAACTTTTCTAAATTGAATGTAGAAGTTATGATGTGAGAGAAAAAAATATAATTATTAAATGATATTGTAAATATATAAAATATGATAATTATAAAATTATCATCTGATAAAGAAAATTATGTAAGTTTTCTAGAACAGTCTTACTAAAGTAACCATGGATCTTTTGCAATGTTACTAATAACATGAAAATAGAATAAAAAATAAGATAAAGTGATTATAGGAAATTACAGAAATAAAATAAATTATAAAAAATAGAAAAGAGATCAAATATTTTGAATATCTAATTAAATTATTGAATGTTACTCGGTACTTTTGTTAAGTACAAAACCGAAATGTAATCCTCAACCAACACCCTTTGAAATCTTAGCAGTTCAGAAAGCAGGACCATCCAGAAAGACTTGTGTTGCTTTTATTCTGCAGTGGTTGAAACTGATCTGGATGAAATAGAAACTAAATCATCAAATTCCATCATTGCTTATAGTGTTATTTTATATAAGTTATAGTCTTTCACCTTAAAAACCAGGAGATCATTCCACTTTGATAAACAATTTAATCATTTTAAAAAATTTAATATATTAAATTTAAATCAATTTTACCGTGAATTATTTTACTTTAAATTTATTTAAATAAGCCAATTTTTCATTTATAAAGTTTTAATAGTTTTCTTATAGAAAAAAGTATTTTAATTATTATCAAATACAAAATATTTGTTAATTTAAAAATATTATCTAGTGATAGTAGAAGTTATCTTGTAGTCAAAATTAGCCAAAATATTTTAGCTGACTTATTTATTTACATCAACCAATGTTAGTTTATTTAGTTTATATCACCATGATCACTTCACTAATATTGATCAAGTTTTTTTTTTTTTTTTTTTTTTTTTTTTTTTTTTTGTTTTTTTTTTTTTTTTTTTTTTTTTTTTTGGGGCTTCTTTTGATCAAGTTTTCAACCAAAGTTGATAAAGATTCACTTCACTAACATAAAATACAATCTTAGTCAATGTTGACGGAATGTTTTTTTCAATGAATAATAAAAATGATTTATCAACTTTGGACAAAATATAACATTAGTGAGGTGAATAAAAAAATAATTATTACAACATCAATAATAGAATACTTATGATACATGTTAAATGAAAAGATTTGACACATATCTGCTAAATAATTACTCTTTTGACAATGTCAATAAAATTTTGACTATCTTTAATTAAGAAATAACTGTAACCTATACTGCTGGATAAATAATTTTAATAATGTTAATATAAAAGTAATATTAGTGTTGATTTAAAAATCATAATTTATATTAATTGAAAAATAGTTTTAATATTAATTTTCATAAAACTTTAGGTGGAAAAAATTGAAAAAAGTAGTTTTGTTAACGTTAATTAAGAAAATTTTAACTAATATTAATGGAAAATAACTTCAACTCGTATTGACTAAAAAGTAATTTAAATAAAAATTTAAAAAACTACTAACATAAATTGAAGACAACTTTAACAATATTGGCTAGAAAATAACAATAATTAACTTAAGTTAAGAAAATATTGGAGTATTAATAGAACCATTGATATTATGGTTGAAGTGGAATTGACAACCCTCCAACTAAAATTGGATCAAATGGACAATATAAAAAGAAATGACAGATTTAAAAAAACATTACTTTTTAATTAAATTTACTTTTTTAAAATTTTAATAATTGATTTTAATTTCTAAATTTAATTTCTTTTCCATACACTTACATAACATATTTTAACATAAAATATTTTAATTTTTTTATAAAATGAATTACGTCCTAAATTTTCCAATTTAAAAGAAAAGAGTTTCATCATTCAACCTACAAAGGTGATAATAATTGAATCTAATATATTCCCGCGTCGCTTTTACGAGAATCCATCATGAAAGACATAACCAGGTAGCATGGTTCAGTAACTTTTGTCCATCGCAATTCTATCTTTTTCGCAAGCACTGATACAAAGTTAAAATTCACATGAAGGAGAGATGGAACATCATTAAGAAACAGCTTTGTTTCTGTTGCTGTTGAAAGTCGGAGTATGTAAACAAACATTTGTTAAAACAATGAATACTTTAGAAAAAGAAATAGAGTTGAAACAGACATAGGAAAGGGGCATTGAAGGAGGGATTCCAGAAAAGGATAAAAGCATAGGGCAGGGCTATGAAAGGGTATTGCAAGTAGGGGCAGAAACTAGGAGGGTGGTAGGGTTTTAGACCTGGCTTTGCCTGGCTTCTGGGTCCTTTGCAATTGATTGTTTCTGATAAAGACCTGCACCTTTTAAATTTTCTTTACTACTCAGAGTGGTTACTATTGTGATTCAATTCACAAATGTGCCACTTTTTTCCACTAAGGTAAAGGGAAGGAGATGTTGCTGGTCTTTGCCTCTACTAAATTTGCCTTCTACCTTTACTCTCTCATTCCCTGCCGGTCAATAGGTACAACCCCATTTCTACTTTCGTTTCTAACATTTATGGCATTTTCCAAATCTTTCATCACATTCACCCTTCACCTATGTTTTTCCCTTTTGTTAATGACTTCAACTCACATTTACTTTGATATTTGAAGTTGAGTTTAACATTTCAGATGTCAACAGATTGAACTACTCAAAATAATAGTAAGTTATGAATTTCTATTCAACTCTTATACTGAAATTAGACACGTATTAACATTTTAAGTTTTTCTTTTTTTTTTAATGTGTGCTTGTGGTTGGCATTTTAGTATCAAGCTTTTGTATTATTACACTAATAGGCAACCTAGTTTCTTTTATCTTACAATAGAAAGTAAAATTAAGCACAATGCTTATTTTTTTAATAATTTAGTTTTGATATATAAGTTGCTTTTCTCAGTTTTTTCTTTTTTCTTTTAACCCTGATTTTACAGATAAGTGAAGAGCGTTTGGTTGAAGATAGAGAAACCACAGTGATTACTTTAAAGAATCTATTTTGAATATGAAACTTTTATTGTAAAATTATGAATGCATTCAACCAATTTTATATATGTATATATATATTTATTAAAATTAAAAATAAAAAGGTATATAACTACTTCATGGTAGTTTAAATAATGAAAGATATTAAGTGAAAGAACTAATCAGAGTTATGACTAGAATGATATTAGAAGATTAGGTCTTTATTGACATCGGAAAGCTTAAATTATTTTTAATATAAACTTCTTTAAGAATGAAATAAATTATATAGAGTAGAAATACGAAAACTTGTAATTTGGTCAAGTAATTTAGAATATTTGTGTTTGAACCTTGGAGGGTAGGGTTTTACATAGTTAAAGAATTTTGTTAGGGTTTGAATTGGACTTATCCAAGTCTAATAAATCCTAGGCCGTTCATGGAGAGTAAACCTTAAGACAAATATGCTTCACATTTTTCAGATGTTCACATGTATTAAGCATACTTGTACAAGTGATACTTGATCTACTTCATGTGACGCCTTTTGAATGGGGAAATCCAATTCATATTCTCCTCCCTTTTTGCTCTCAAAATCTGATCGCACACTCCTATAAATAGTATTCTTCATGTACTATAAAATTTACTTTTCAATGAGTAGAGTTATTATACTAATGTGATATCTCACTTGTTATGGAGTCTCCTTAGAAAAAAGTACAAGGCATTTTCAGATTGATGTCTACCCATGAAATACAAATTTTCTTCCTTATCCTCCTTCGATGAACAATTGGATGATGTGTCATTGTCTCCTCAAGCTATGTAAGCTCTCTTTGCCTTTCCACTTTTGTTCTATCTTTTCTCTAGACCTTTCTCTTCATGTACCAAGTTTAGACACTCCACTTTGATGTGTCACTGCTTACCACAACCAAAACATGTGAAGTTAGCGATACTAAAATCAAACTTTTTGTTGCATTCTACTTGCTGGTTATTCTCCTTTCCTCTCATATTCAAGAATTTGCTGAACCTCTTGGTCAACATGTTGTGAGTCTAAACATCACTATAGTCATTGGAGCATTTTTCACTATTTTCTTCATTTGAGCAGCAAACTTGAGTGTTAGACCTCTAACTTTTTGTCTCCATTTTCCTGCTCCTTCAACCTATTCATTTCCAGTTCAAGCTCTCAGCTTGCCAAATAATACTGCAGTGGTTAGAGTTGTCAGATCCCTTATTTCTGATATGTTAGTATCCTCTGGCTATCAACTTCTATCTAGGCACTTCAAGATCTTAACGTTGAGTTCCTTGTTATCAAATACTTTTTCCAAAACCTATCAAGTGATTGACAATGTGAGTGAACCTTTTCTGCATGTCTGCAATGGTCTTTCCCTACTGCATTCTGAACAACTCATAGTCTTGGATCAATGCATGCTTCTTTGCACGCTTGACATTAGTTGTTCCTTCATGAGTTACTTCAAGAATGTCCCACGTTTCCATTGTAGAAGCACATTGAGATACCTTGAAATATTCATCAAGATTCAAGGCAGAAGTTATAATGTTCTTGGCCATACAGTCGTACTAAGATTGCTTGCTCTCAACATCATTACATTCAACCCAAGTTTTTTCTGCAGTTTTAGCATCGACAACAGTTATAGGCACAAAAGGATCATTCATAAAAGCATTCCAAATACTATGGTCTATTGATTCAATAAAAATCTTCATTCTTACTTTCCAAATTGGTAGTTTACACCACTAAACATAAGAGGCCTATTAATAGAGGATCCCTTTACAAATGACAATTTATTCTCAACCATAGGACAAAAAACTTGATTAATTTTCAAACACCTGCCCTTGATACCAATTGCAAAGACTTTTACGATGAGTTCAAGAGGGGGTTGAATTGAACTTTCAAAAATTTTCACAAAAAAAACTATTGGAAAGAATGAGTAATTAATTTATTGCAGTTTTAGTTGTCACACAGTAAAACAAATATCCAATTGAAATATGAAAACAATAAGATAATATTCTAGTATAAACAAAAAGACAAAAATACAACTGATTTAATTGAAAAAAATCAGTTTAATTTCTTACTTTCAAAACTAAAAGAAAAAATAATCAATGTAATTTGCAAAACAATGAATTCAAATTCTATAACAAAATAGAATAAAAAATTTAATTTATTGATATGCTCAATTCACACAATGAATTACCAAAATCACTGAATTATCAGGAATATCATATCTTAGCAAATAACACCGGGATACGAATGTTTGATCAAGATTAGGTGAAAAATATATCACAATTCAATTTAATCAGTGAACAATAGTGTATACACAAAAGAATAAGTTAAATCACAAAAACAGTTGATTAAATTTTCGTGCAGATGCAGATTATGCAGAAACAGTAATTCGAGTAAAAATCAAAGAGTAGAAAGAAAGAACATAATATTTTTATACTAGTTCACACTTCTTCAAGAGCTACATCCAGTTTTCCTTGCCAACTAGCAAATAATTTCACTAAACCACAACAATTGAACACACTATGCAATTAAGAACCAATCTTGCACTCTCCAAGATTTATCAAGCAACTGTTCAACACCCTGATGCACCTCTACAAATGAATGTCCTATCAAATGTAGACTAAAACCAATACAATCAATCTAAATTGAAATACAACCAACTTTGCAACCAATATTGAATACAAACAAACTAATAACCAGTTGTAGTAAACTTCCCCAATTGAGAATAAATGGAACACAGTGCAATGCAGTCTCATATCAAAGAAAAGGATGCAACAATCTCTTTCTTGTATTCTTTTACATCAAAAACTTACTAAACTCTTTGAAAATACTCTAAGCTAGGCATCATAAACTTTCTTAGTTCTCTCTTCCTTCTAAAAGTATTATTTTCTTTATATTTCAGATGTTTTCACGAACAATTATGAAAATTAGTTACACTTTAGTGAAAACAATTGATTGAAAACCAGTTTAAATCGATTGATTTTACTAAATATATTTTCAGTTGATTGATTTTGAAAAACAAAGTAAACCATTTTACTTGCAAAATTCAATCAAATCAATTTCAATTTAATTTTAAAAATTCTTAGAACACATTCTACTTATTTGTGATGCATGCACATGAATCATCAATATGCACCAACACACTGACTCTAAATAAACACATCTTCAAGCTTTCCGTGCCATTGACTTCATCAAATTATCAACTGCATCATTGCCAACAATTTAAACATCTTTCCCAACATAATCGTATAAACAAGTTCTTCTTCTAAGAGTTTAACACTTAGCTTAAGAACTTAAGTCATTATAATTGTATAGAAAGAAAAAGGCATTAAAAAAATAAAAAGAAAAGATTGAAAGAGAGACTAATATTTCCATTCTAGAGGAAAAATTAGAATATTGAAACAAAGGGAAGAAAAAATTAAAAATAAAATAAAATTGGGGAAGAGTAGGATTAATTCTCCTCAAAGGCCTTTGTTGGGGGAACTAAAGATGAGGATAGTTTACGCATTAATGAATTATACCCATCACCCCCTTAGGATGCATAGAAGGGAAACCAAGCTTTAAACATTTACGGTAGACCTTCCTCAATTTCATGATAAAGATGATGTAGAAGTCTACATTGATTGGAAAATAAAGGTAGAACAACTATTCTCTTAACATCAAGTTAGTGAAAAGAGGAAAGTATCCTTAACTACATTAAGTTTCCACGTATTGGTGGACCTCTTTGGAGAGAGAGACACACCTCCACAATGATTCTCCAATATAGTATTGGAATAATCAAGTCGCTTAACATTTTCAAAGTAAACTAAATCCCCCTCTAAAAATATGCAATATAGGGCCGACCTAGGTCAAATCCAAGGAAGACACACTAATTGATATAAAATAACTTATAAATTTAATTGGGGGTTTAAAAATTGAAGAATATGAAAATCAATTGGATACATGAAAATGAAACGAGATTAAATTGTGCGTTAGAATGACATAACAAACAAAATTGAAATGAAGTAAAGAACAAGAACATAAAATTGAATGAATATAATTCAAATAAATTGTAAAAGTAGAGAAAAATAAAGACATGGAATGTAAATGACAAGGAATTGTAGAGTGTAGAATTATAAAAGCGAGAAAGATAAAAGCATAGAAATGTAAATCATTGAAATTTAAAATTGTAGAGAAATACAAATTGATAGGAAATAGAACATTATTAAAAAATTGAATGAAAATTGAATAAAATTGAATGATAATTGAATTAAATTGTAATTGAATCAAATTAAGCTTGTAAATTGAAATTTTAAGTTACATAAACATAAATGAACAAGAATTAAAACGAATGATAAATGAACAAGAATTAAAACGAATGATAAACAAGAAAAGCGAAATTCAGTTTTGAAATGAAAAAAAAGGAAAAAACCATGGTTAGTAATCTTCAACTTCAATTTGAAATAAATCTAAATTTGGAATCCTTTTTATTGAAGAAAACACAACCAATTAGTTTATGTGTTCTTAGAAAACTACTTTTGATAAAAAAATAGAATCCTGAAAACATTTTGAAGAACAAAACATTAAAATAGAGCATCGTTTAACATGATTTTTATTTTTCTATTATACATTTTCAAAACTAAATTCAACATCGAAGAAGAAATACAGAACATATAATGTAAAAGGAAGAAGAAAACGACAAAGAAAAATGTAAAAGAAAGTGAAGAACTTGTATAGAACTATAAATGTCAAAACCAGAAAACTAAACTACAAAATATAACTACTTTCGCTTTTCCATATCTAATGCTACTCACTCTATGTTACTCCTACTCTATTTATAGAGCTTCAAAAGTTTACAAATAGATGGGCTTTCGATCGAGCCCAGAAAAGCAACTCTAAAACTAACAAAACTAACGTCTTTAACTTTTACTTTGAAATTCATTGACTGTCTAGTGTCAATTAACCGCTGACTTTTGATCGTCCATTACCTCTTTCTACATAAAATTTCCTCTTTAGGTTCTAGTTTCTATTCTTCAAAGGTCAAAGTTAGTTAGAAAATTATTCCTTCAAATGATTATATAACTCGTTAGACAATTCAAGCAAAATATAAGTTGTAAAATGCAATTTATATGATTTTTTTTGTAAAATCTCTAATATTTTCAAGAAAATTCAAATATAATATAAAAAAAAATAAGAACAAAAGAACCCTCAAGGAAATGCAATTAGTTTAGAGAAATACTGAAAATTGAGTTGTCAATCATCTAATAGAATTCACTACAAACTGGAATACATTTTAACCTAGTTGCACTGTTTTTCAATTTTCTACTTTCTTCTTCTTTGTAATTTTCTTCTTGACATCTGCATTGAAGGCTAAACCTTTTTAGGTGGGTTCTCTTGTGATTTCGCATTGAATTTTGAGGTTCTATGCAATTTAGTTTTGTTCTTCAATTTCTATAGTCTGGTCTTTTTGAATTCTAATTTATGCTTATTGTTTTTGAATGCTTGTTGAATTCAATTTTATTTTTTAATTGGAATTCTTGTTTATTTTTCTTTATTTTGAACAATCTCTTGTTTGTTTAATTCTAAAGGTAAAAGATTAAAATTCTCACACGTATATGCTTGAACACGAGTAATGAACTTAATGAATTTATTAACACTTGTTTGATTAATTCACGAATTGATTGACACTTATTTGGTTAATTCATTTCTATTTGAAAATTGGATGAATGATATGTATGTTAAGTGATGAGGGAATAATTGATGAATGAACAAGAAAATCAATATGCTTTTTATTTGCTTTAGTCTCATCTTTTTAAATTTTTGTCTTCAACAACAAACAACCCTTCTTTTTAATTAATTGTTCTTACTAACTCAAACTTGTAGACGGTTTTCAAATTCTGTTTGACTGAATTTGTAATTAAATTAGTTGAAAGATGACTTGGTGTTAACTAACCCTATATGTACTCTAATTAAGTTGGCTTTCCATGCAGTAAATGATCTATGCCGAGAAATAGACAATCCAATACATTGCATTAGACAGTCTACACTGATATTCTTTTAATTGATTGAAAACGACAATGATCAATAAACTTCTTCATCTTCGTCCTCGTTTGACAAAATCTATTTAGCCTTTTAGAAATGAAAGGGTGCTTGTGTCTGATGACGATCTACTGTAAGCTTGTAAGAGGTTGAAGGAGTGAGGCAACATTACATTAAGCCAAAAGCAAAACAATTACTTTTTAGTAGATGTTGGTCTTGCTGGAGGACTCATTGTTGTTAGAGTCCTTCTTCATACATTTGATGTCTTGTCATCTGTATAGTGCACACGTCTTCATATTCTTTCAATTCATTAAAATCCTCACTTTTTGATAGATTTTGGGCATTGGTGGGAAGAATCCAAGGAGTGCACTGAAGCTTCGTCTTCTTAATCCATCACGTAATGATTTTCATGGAGTAAGGTGACACGATTATCTTAGTCAAGCTTAGAGGAGCACTGAATGGAAGATCTGGGTGAAGTTGTGCTTCGTTGTTCCTATACATCAACCCGTTTTGGAAAGATTTTAAGTTGAATGCAATGTAATGAGGTTGGTGTGACACAAGCGGGTGTTGGAACAAGATTGAGAACATTCTTATGCATATCGCTTTTCTTCGCACGAGTAATCATTTTCCCTTGAGATGTCATTTACGTTTTTTTTTAAGTTCTAAAAGAAGAGTGAATAACCTCTCTTTTAATGACATTTAAGACTTGTCTCTACTCTAGCATTTAGATTCTTATATTGAGAAACTTTCTCAAGTGACAGATGCTCCTTCACTCATCCTTGAAGGTCCCAACCTTGAAGGTGGCGTGTTCATCCATTCTCCTTCCTAATCCATTTTTAGGCTTCCTTTCCTTTTGTTACTTGTTTCCAATACTTGAATTCCTATCATTTTTTAATTTTCGAATGCTTATTCATTCTTTGCCTTCTTTCTTTGTGCCAACTTGTGTTCTTTCTTGGAGAATACCAATATCATCTCCTTTTGGGCTGGTCTGGATCCTACAAACCTTCAAAGGTTCAAACCAGAAATTAGCTAGTGTTAGAAGAGTTGAGGATGTTGTAGATTTTGCTTAAAACCCAAGAGAAATTTGATTGATGTTATGTTTTGGTGTGGTCCCTCTTAGTGACATATGTTGAAAATATTCTCTAAGCGACAAACTTTAAGCTTCAGGAATATTCTGAGTTTAAGTCAGCTTATAGTTTTGTGTGTACTTATCATTTGATCTTCATCTATCTTCCATCACACTCAGTTGATAGTCTACTTTATACTCTAATCGTTTGTCAAACGATACAGTTGTATGATATGATCTTCGTCTTATCAAACACAATTTCATGCTTTGTTAGTTTAAGAATTTAATCACAACTGGATGTTGGACTTTTGCTCTAAAATGCATAAAAACAATCATTTATATGTATTGGAAATGTACCATTAAATGTTTCAGACTATGTACCTATTGCGTTATTATGGATTATGTATTATATGTTTAGGGTTTAGAGTTTAGTGACTTTGGGAGCAATCTTCTCTTAGGTTCACCACCAAAGAGCCTTCCTTGGAAGTGAGCACCCTTCTTGAGTCTCTCTCCAGAAACTTGAGAAAAAGCTTGAAGTTTAATTGCAGTCTTTTGCTGCCTCCAAAGAGGTTTTCTATCAAAGGGCCAAGCAAGCTTAATTAGGTCCAAATTTCTAATAAGCTCCTCATCAAGGATCTAGTTCAGTGACCTCTTTATTATTGTCTGTAGTCTTAGAGATAGGTTTGCATCACTATGCACTTCTCTTGTTTAATCTAGAGCCCTAAGAAAAACTTTAGTTCCCATATCATGCTCATCTCGAACTCACTCTTCCTCATAGAAAAATCCTTGCAAAGGCTTCTAAAAATTATATCATCAACATAAATGTTTACTATAATGAAATCTTTGTTGTGATTCTTGCAGAATATGATTGCATCAACATTTCCTCTTACAAAATCATTTCCTAGAAGAAAGGTTAATCTATCATACCAAGCTCTAGAAGCTTGTTCAAGACCATACAAAACCCTTTTAATCTTAAAAGCATAATTCAATTTTGAAGGATCTTTGAAACTAAGAGTCTATGTTAAGAATTCTTCAATGATTCTATTTAGGAAAACACTTTTGACATCCATTTGAAAACTATAGATGACAAAAGCTAATAAAATACAAAAGTTGTGATGATGTTTATACCGTTGATTGTAATCTTATGTTACTAATCTAACTTTATTTTTAACAATGTACCTTCTTCATTCAGCTTGTTGCAAAAGGCTCGGCGTATCCCAATCATATGTGTTAAACAAGAAACTAGTATCAAAACATTATTTCCAATAAACATTAAATATAAAGAAATAAAGTTAATAACATAATTTATAATAGCTATTAAGTATAAAGAAATGAAGTTAATAAAAATTTTAATACATGAACATTTTCTATTATCATTCTATCTTAAATATATTTCATCCTTATTTTAATTTTTGTTTTTTTTTTCTTTAATTCTTATTTACAAATAATATTCATTTTCCATTAATTTCTCTTTTGGTTTTATTTTTCATTAAATTGTGATAATTATAAAACCATAACATGTAATGTTCGTGGATTCAATATTAGTTAACGACAATCATGCACTTACGATTTTCACATATCAAACAATAATATTTATTTGCATTTTAGAGAAATATATTAGTACTTGACACTTTATTTTAAAAATTAGTAATTTCGTATTCACATGCGAACTGAATACGGGCACTATACTAGTATTTATGCAACATTAAATTTCCTTTCATATTTTATCTTTACAGGATTTTTTTTTTTCTTAACCAAATTGTTGGTTCCTATAATGCATAAATTTCATATCAAGTAGGAGCGGTTTATGTTTTCTTAACTAAATAACCCAAGGATCAATTTTTAGGACGTCATTTTGAATATAAAATAAATCATGTTATAAAGGATTATTCACCTTGCTTGCTAACAAAACAAATACTTACAATATTAATAATTATTTTCGTCAATGATTAATTTGTTGTAATCTCTAGATCAGCGAAGTAAAATGAATTACTTTTACTGTAGTTTGTACTGTTGCTATAATATATATATATGGTTATTTTTTCATTTTTATTCTTGTAAAATAATTTACTTTTATTTCCCACTACTTTTTCAACATAACTAATTCAAAATCTATAAAATACTAAAAGAACTAAAATAAAAACTATAATTTTAAGAGAATATGCAAGGAAAAAATATTATAAAAACAAAAGAAAACATTTTGAATCCATTTTATGCCTATGTTTTTGCTGCAAGAGAGAATTTTCTTATTTTAACTTTTTAGTGAGGAATGTGCAATTGTAGAAGCTAGATATCATGTACCAAATGAAATTGCCTTTTTTTGTTTACATGATATCCTTCCACAGTTGTCATCTAGTTCCTTTCTTCTATCATCCTATGGATTCAACATGTGTGATTATTTAAACTTGAGAAAAACAGAAAAAGCTAAGCCTTTCCATGCACTGTCATTTCATATACTTTTTCTATGTTTTAAATCATTGGTCTGAAAATTGCCACCCTGTGCCCTTGTGCTCATTTTCTGTTTGTCTTCTTTCTTTCTATCATATTCTTTGCATCTTTGTTTCCGTTATATCCAACGCAGCTGAGTTTTTTTTTTTTTTTTTTTTTTTTTTTTTTTTTTTTTTTTTTTTTCTTTTTTTTTTTTTTTTTTTTTTTTTTTTTTTTTTTTTTTTTTTTTTTTTTTTTTTTTGTAATTCCTAGTTTAATATGTTATTACAAAACATTTTCATACGATGAGTATATCTATGCTATATTTAGGGGGAAAAGTTGCGTTCAATCCAACCAACGTTTTCTAAAAACAATAAACTTATTGCTTTTACTTTTAACACGTTGAACCTCTTTTTAATAAACTTGAAAAAATTAGTCATAGAAAAAAAAATGATATTTGACTAGATGAAGGATTTAGGAGGTGTAATTAGTATACCGGTTCAACATAAAATTATATATTTTATTCAAGTTTAAAAACTTAGGTTCACGTGAGAGACTTCACGTAGATTAAAAATAAAAATCTAACCATAGTTTATAAATAGATATAAATATTATTTTACAAGTTATTAGTTTTGTAAAATTAAATTATGTTTAAAGTCTATTTTTTTTTTAAATGATGTTATAGTCATTTTAAATCTTAACAAAATTGTTAAACTTATTAAATCACTCATTATCCAAACCCCTTTAAATATATAATTATTAAAAAGACAAATTTTTTTAATAATTTATAAACCTTTTAACACCTTACAAGTTATTTGAGCTAAAGTTAAAATTTATTTTTTAAAATTTATTTTTTAATAAATAAATTTTAACAAAGATGAAAGTTATATTTTGCCTCATCTCGTTCTTTGTTTCATATCTTACATTCATTCAAAAATTATTTTTTAAAATAATTATTTTATTAGAATAAATAATGTTTTGTATGAGTTGAGTAATTTTCTATGCCAGAGGAAGCAATGGAGCATGACTCGTAACTAGCATAATGATGACTGTAATACAATAATAATAATTTCCTCTCACCCCAATTTCGATGATAATAATCAGTATTATAATCTATTAATTAGAAGAACTTCTTTGTAAAAAAATAAAAACAAAAATTACAAGTTAAAATTAGTTTATATTTGATATGATTCATAAAATAAAATTAGAATTAATAATTAAAATTACATATTTTAGACCTATTTAATTTATATATTATAGTTTTCATGCGTAAAAGAAACAAATATTTACTATTACTATATTAGGTATAAACTTGTTGTTAGTATTAATAATAATAAATTAATATGAATGGAAATGGTATTTGTGACACCCTGCACCTCCATAAGCATATTTTCTTTTTTTTTTCTCTCCTCCATGCCTCCCTCTTCCATTCTCAAAATCTCTCTCCCTTTTCTTTAACTTTTCTCCCTCCATACGTCATCTGTTTTAGAATTTAATCATACCCTGTAGTACCTGAGTAGTTAAGGATCATTTCTAACCGATCAGAATTTCAAACAGAGTAAGTCCATATTTGCTCTAAAGATCCCTTAATCTCTGTTTTTCTTAGATTTTTGTCATCAATCTTAGTAGGGACAGTTGAGAAAAGTATTTCTCTCAACTTAATTAAGATTATACTGAAATTTGGTTTTGTTCTGATGATGACTTGTTCTAGATCCCTAAAGATTGAGTTATTGCCACTAACTAGTTTGGAGGAATTATTTTGGGGAATTGTCACCAGGTAAGGGAAGCTAGTAACTTATTTTAGTTATTTACTTTCAAATAGAACCCTAGAATAAAAGACTCAGATATATGATTATCAGTGCTCAAGTCTTTCTTGCAGGTCTGACTGGTCCTTGAGCACTGATTGAATTTGGTTATTTATTGTGATTTGGTATAATTAATTGAACTGTTTTAAGTAATGATGTTAGAAAGAAATATGTGAGAACATTTTGGTTGTTGTTTGATGAAATTGATGTGTTATGTGTGATGACTGAGTTATA
>Ga0209489_104201_pt1 | contig 26795 bp, 11 predicted proteins | sample SiratrowhiteBW_FD_187527 | JGI IMG/M metagenome (GOLD analysis project Ga0209489, IMG submission 187527) | Root nodule microbial communities of legume samples collected from California, USA - Siratro white BW (SPAdes) (version 2) | ecosystem: Host-associated > Plants > Roots > Nodule | place... | reverse complement strand
ATCATTATTTTTAGACTACCCAAAACTTAACTTACGTGTTGTACTTTACCACCAAACACGTGAAACCATTACACTTAATTAGTACTGCATAGACCCAAGTCAGATATAAAGCTTTTTTTTTTTTTTCTTGCTTTCATTTTAGGTTCATAACTTTATAAAATCTTCAACCAAAAAATTGTACCATTATACTTAACCATGGGTAATTAAGTGATATGGTATATTTAGTTATAATATTATAATTAAGGTTATTGTTAGCATGTTTATTTAATGTTACTTTATGAATGATGATGTTGGACAAAGTGTGAGCAAAAATTAAGATTTACAGCCATAAAGTTAAGAGGGGTTAACGTGAATGTGGTGCTTCCCATAATTATGGCTAGTGGGGTTTCCTTGTTAATTTTCTCTCTCTCACTCACTCACTCATATCCTATTCTTCTTTCCTGTTCTTCTTCCGGCCTGGTTTCATTTCCCCTACAAGGCAAGTGGGCCTAGGTTCGCACCAGTTTTGGTTTCTTTGTAAAGCCACTGTTTATCTGGAATCATCGCTCCCAACAAAATAAAATATGGAATCATTGCATATGCTTCCTGTTGCGACAAACGGACACTACATTCTCGTTTGTTTAAAGTTTATTCGGGGAGGAAAAACTCACGCCAAAACAAAATTTGGACTAGGTTGCATGGGGGTGGCACCCCAAGATTTTTGAATAGTAAAGCTTATTTACAAATATTTGATATAATGTAACTGCAATTTGCCGAGATTCAAACGTGGTGATTAATAATGACGTCAATATATTCTCGTTAGAAAATAATTATGCTGTCTTATGCACGTTAAGGGATTGTAGGATGGACTAATAATATTGTCCAGCCGAAAAGAAAGTAATGTATATGTGAGTTGTCAAAGCGAATTCATGATCCATCAAACAGTTGACAACTAAATCTAGATTCTTTTAACAAGCACTTTGCTATGATTAGTAAAAGGTGATGATTAATTGGACACTTTTGTATTTAAATTTAGCACACCCATTGAATGTGACAGGATTAAATTGGTCTTGTAAAATCTTGGGAGAAGGAAAGAAAAAGAATTGGAATTACTAAGAGTGTACTGGCCCGGATAGAATCTATTGGTAAACTTGTGTATTGAATAGTAAATCATTGTGATGATACCGTTGTGCTCTGGATTTGTGTTGTATAAAATAATAGATATTGAAGTTACCTACACCGAAAGTGAGAATGGTCAAGTGTGCTTTATTGTTTTTGGGGTGAAAGTCAAATATGCTTTCATTGGGTTCATTAATGGGTTCTCCGAGATTGGCATGAATGTGATGATGGAGCTGGGGCCATAGCCCCACCCATGTTGTTGGTTTTATTTTATGGTCTGAAAATTGCAGAGGATATTTAGGCCCAGTTGCTCCTACCTAATCAATGGAATTTCATTATTGTCACTCATCACATCTCATCTCATGCTCCTCAGCAGCGTAGCTTCTATTTGCGATATTCACAAGGAAACTGCACTTGCTTTTAATCATCTGTTGCTTTCCACTTCCTTAACATTTGCCACTGTGGCCTTTAGCCCACAAGTTCCCCAAACACAGGGAGACGTGATCATATGTGTGACAAGAATTAATCTCCCTTTTCTGTCTACTCACACCGATTCCTCCACTTACCACCGCCTCTTCCACAATTGTAAATTAAAACTACCAAAAACACGAATCAGATTCACACAAAGGTGCCTTCTTTTTCAATCTTTCCATTTCTCTAACTCTCTAGCTGGTCTTAACTAAGATATTCAATTTGAATATTCGGCAAATTATTATTGTTATTAATATTAACAGGTAGTAATGTAATTGTAAGTTGAAAGTATCGGGAAGAATAGAAATAAGAAAATTAAATAATATATAAAAAAATCCACCAACATTTAATTTTAAGATTTTTGGCCCAAGATACTCTCATAATATCTTATATGAGTTTATTTTAGTTCGTTGGTAGTAAATCTTACCATGTATCTCCTAAAAAAAATCCAAACAATTTATTATGTTAAGACTGATTTATTTTTTCTTGAATACAATATATGGGCCGGTTCTTGTTCATATTTTGAAGCCCGTCTTCGCTTCTTGTGGATGATTCTTGAATTGACTTACCAGGAAACTCCATCATCATTTGCAATTGTTCTTTGATCATTTTCAATATGTTTTTGGATTCTTATCCTTTCTCAAGATTTGGGCCTTCTTTCCGGTGGCTACTTTTAAGTAATTTGAAACTTTGTCTGATGTTAATTTAGTAGTCTATCCCTCTCGGACTAATATTAGGAAAAACTTAATTTAAGGATTTCAAGGAACCACCTCCAACTTTCATGAACATCTTAAATTGCACGAGTTCAAATACAAAAACTAAGAGCATTTAAAAAATAATATAGTGGAGTTCAAAATTTGTACAGTGAAGAAAACATTTGCCAAACATTTACTGTTCACAATGGAATGAATTGGCCTACATTTGAATACCTTTGACCCAGGAAGAAATGTGGCATTAGAAAACCAAATTAAAGGATAAAGTTGATTTTGGAGGCCAATGGATCGAGGGGCATCTGGTGGAGAAGATAATATATAAAAGAGTATAGAAACAATACATATTAGTACGAGTCATTAGATTCACCAATTTATAATTTTAATTCCCTTAAAATTTTAATTATATATATGATTCTATAAATTTTAAATTAAATAATTCTGATCTACGCCGACTATTAATAATAAAATTCTAATAGTTTAATCATAACGGTATCGAAAACAAGGTTTAATATTTATGAAATTATATTTTTAGAAATTAAATGGTATACTGAAAATTAAATAAAATTTCTTAATTTTGATAGACCAAAGTATGTGATTAAATTTTAAAAAAGACTACCATTACATATTTATAAAATAATAAAGATTAAGAATTGATTTCAGCTTGCAATTATTTTGACTTTAATTTATGTACCATGATAAATGATTATTTGTATAATTAAAAATCTCCACAACAAAATACTTATAAATATATAATTAAAATATAAATAAATCAATATTTTTAAACATAAAAATAAAAAATGTTAACTGTTTAATATAATTTATTTTTCCATTTTTTAAATAGGAAAGAGAAAGAGAGAACGAAACAAAGTTTGAGCTGTTTCCATTCATCTGTTTTCAAAAATCTTAAAGTAGTAGTAATTCTGAAAGCAATTTTGCAGGTCACTGAGTAAGTTTAAAAATTTTAGAAAACTGAAAAATAGTTTTAAAAAACATTAAACAAACAAGAGCCTGATTTTTTCTTTTTCGGTCTGAAGTTGTGGCTTGTGTGGCAATAGCTGCATCTTGCTCGGGTATTGGTATGTCTTTGGGCCCAACCTGAGTGAGTATAACCCAAAGCTCCATTCAATTTTACTAAAAAGGCAAACCAGACAATAGGTTGGCCCAATAATTCACACTCCAAATGGAAACCCAATGGCTCTCAATTTTAATGTCCCCACATGGCCACAACTTGTCATTTTAGCCTGATCGTACAACAACTAACATATAACTATTCACTTCTCATGGCAGTTGCTTTCTTGATTGCTACTACTCCTGCTACCATGCTTTAGGATAGTATAACAAAGAGAAAAAATAGCTTGTCCTAAGTGTTTGACAATTTATTTGATTGCTTTAGCAAGCGTCTCTGTTGAACAGCTAAAAATAAATAATATTTTTTATAGTTATCCTAGATTTAAGGAGATTTTTTTTTTCTTCTTGAAGTGGCTTAGTTGTTTTTTAACGTTATATATTGAAAGGTGAAAGAAGGGCATAGAATAAGAGTTGGAGAAATAAAAGAATGATGAAGTGAAAGTGAACAAAATGAAAGATCTAGATGATGAAGAAGTGGGCCTGGGAAAAGTATATGCGTTCGCTTTCATGTTGGGCTGGAGGAGTCCCCATTTGGAAATGCAGACTAATTGGGGCTTCTCTTATTGATTTGGACATGTGATGCAAATAATTTTCCGGAAGAGGTTGGTTTGTAAGTGAAACACTTTGATTGATATGTGCATAGCCCACACTCACTTCCACCTTCTGTCTTCAGACTTCCTCCCTCTGACCCACATCACTTTAATAAGACAATATAACAATTGGACTGTAGCAATTATGTCCGACTATTACAAGTAGACTTTGAATTTAATTTAATAAAATAGTTAGTAAATTAAGTGAGATTATATATATAAGACTGGTAGGATAATGATTCAATAAACTCAACAATCTTATTACAATAAATTCTGAAGATAAGATTATAAACTATTAAAATGTATTTTTTTTTTTTTTTTTTTTTTTTTTTTTTTATTTTTCTTTTTTTAATTTTTTTTTTTTTTTTTTTTTTATGTTTTTCACTCTTCGCTTCATAAATATTTTCTTTTTACTTTTTCCCTTCACGTGTTAGGTTCTGACTTTCATGGAACAACTTGCCTTCCATCATTCATAATTTCTCATAACACTCATGCTTCAAGTTAAATATATGCCACATTCACAATTAATTTCAAATAATACAGATTTAATAATAATAAAAACTTTCTGACGAGGGCCAAATTTTCTTACAACATTCGGGTCAGAATGACTAGTTAAACTAATTGGTTGAGCTTTAAAGAGGAATACGAATTGAGAATGTACAGTTTATTAAGTGAAAATTTTTTTTATGGACATGCTGCATGAAATAAGGGTTTGTGCACTTCGAAATAGATTTTATCACGTGCTTTTGTTGGACAGAAAACTCAAACTTTAAACGTTAAATATTTGTGGTTTCAATCCGTTGTGAATTATAATGTAATTGAAATTATTATTTTGATTTTGGAGAAATTCAAATTTAATTTTAGATTGAAGAGAGAGTTCAGAGGTGTTAGAATTAAACAATAATTTACACTTGCATGGCAGGACCAACCTCCATCTCTAGGGGTCCAAATTTCTATAATAAATATGTATAGGTATAAAACATTTTTAAATAATTTAAAATATTTAGATAGAAGAAAAATTAAATAAGTTATTGAAAGATCTAAAATTACAAATCTCAATTCTTAGTTTCGCATACAAATTGATAACTGTGTAAAAAAAGTATAAGTTTTAAATTATTATCTGTGTTGTAAAAAATAGAGCTTATTACTGACTAAAAAATATGTTTTCTTTAAATTTTGTCGCAACAATAGTCATATATTAAAAGCAAATATTAATGATTATTTTTGTGTAAGATATATAGTTTGTTTCTCCAAAGTATACCCGATACCTTATTTAAATTTATGCACTTAAAGTTAGAAACATATTCAAGTCTTATAAACAAAATAACCATGAAATAAAAGCTAGAAAAAAAAGACATATAAGGAATTAAAAAAATGATAATTTGTTTCTCAAACTTCAAATAATGAATCTCTTCTATAACACGAATCTGATTTACAACAAGATTAATAAATAATATGCAATCATTAAATCAATATAAAAGAAAGGTAACAAAGTTTTGAAGAAAGTAATTATTTATAGATTCTAAAATAGAAAAAACATAAGGTAATAGGAAAAAATACAATGAAATAAAATACTATTAAAAAATAATTTTCAAACATGTTATGAATAATATAATTATTTTTACAACAAAGACTTATTTATTTCAAATAGTAAAGATTATCATAATCTTCATAATAATAAATTTTAAAAAGAAAATAAAATATTTTAATGAAAAAATATTAATTAAGTATTATTATGTAGATATTAAGAGAAATGTCATCATCTTAATTTAAAATAGAAATAATAGTTCCGTCTCTGACACTTGTGTATTATTGGAAGGAGTCATATCCCCACTCCACTAGATAAATGGGGACTTAATTTTTGGGAAAATGTAGTTAAGAAAATAAAAATAATAATCTTAAAAAATATATTTTTTAAAAAAGAAATAAAAAAAAACATTTTCAGTTTCAAATTTCCTAAATTAAAAGTTTTTCTTGCAGCAATATCACTTAAGTTAAAACAAAAAGTCGTGTAACATTCATAAACTAACATGAGGAAGATAAACAACCTTTCAAATTCACTGTTCCCTTACGTGTCTGGTCCAATCCCAAATTAAATAGAAGATTATCCACTGCTGGTATGACCATATATTTATTATTTGAAAAACTTATAATAATAATATTATTGTTATGTTAATTAAAAGTTTATATTAAAAGAGAGAGAAATAATAATATAAAAATATTAAAACAATAAATAAAGAGAAAATGTAATAAAATAGAAAATTATTATTTTTTAATTCATGCATTTTAAATTAGAGAAAAATAGAGAAATAATATAGTGGAAGTGGGGCATAATGAAAATGAACATATAGTGCGGCCCGCAAGAAGAGTGTGAACAGCAATGTCCACGTTGGTGGGGCGCGCCTCTCGCATGTGGCTGAAGAAGATCCTTTTGGTGCCATGTCGCCATTTTTATTTCTTTTTGCTAACATTTTTTATTATTAATTATAATTTCTATTACTTTTATTCAAGTAAATTTCTTATTTAATTTTAATGAAGGATCTTTCCAGAATTGATTCTTAGGACTGGATATCATGCTTTTCACGAGAATTCGAAATTATTGATAAAACTATAACAACCACTCTTATTAATTTTTTCATATGTTAAATAATAAAGCAATTTTTTTCTTAAATGTAATTTGATATAAATCCAACAAGAAAACTTGATTGGAGGAAGAAATCAACTGTTGATACGACACTACGAAAGAAAGGGAAATTAGTAGGAGGAATTGATGTATACATATACATTTAGTTAAATTTAAAGAATAAAAAAGATATCAACCAATTAGAAATTATATTAAATAATATTTTAAAGTGATTATTATGAACTCTGTATGATAATTTAAAATCGAATACTAATGTAAATACATTCCACATACATTCAGCAGAAAAATGCATTTAAATGAATTTGATTTTAACATTATAATTACAATTTATAAATAATTAAAGAGTGCACACAGACAAATCAGTAACCAATCCATCCACTAATATACTCGATTAAAATTTAATCAATTATTTTTATGTGAAGGAAAAATGATAGTTTTAATTTGAACTCTTTTAACCTCCTTAAATTTGTCAAAAAAAAAAAACGTGGGACAAGCCATGAAACCCTGCTGAAATTTAATTTAAAGTTCACATATATAAGTGTTCTACCTTAAAAAAGGAGCTATATTAAAACCTCCAATGTGAAGCACACATTTATCTCATCAAGACTATTGTTGACCGAGTCCAATATGATAGGAATTTTATTCAAGACAGTGGTTGGAGAAATGCACTTCAAATATTGAAAATTCATATCCTTTCTTCGTTATTTGAATTTAAGTCTTGATCTCTCTTGTATTACGATTTTGAGTGAGAAATATATTTATTAAAGTTGGTAGAGGTAATTTTCGTTGACCTCAATTACTAATTAATGGATATGACTATCATTGACCAAATTTTTTTGTTCACTGAGAAGTCACCAGTAAGATAGAGAAGCATTGAGAATGGACAGGGTCCCAAGGAACCTACTACATTGAATAAAGGGAGCAATCAGAAATGTAGATCATGAAAATGTCTTATAGTAAGTGACTGAATAATGAACTAGTGTTAGCATCGTGTATTATTGCAAACATTTTGGGCAAATTCTTAACCTATGCGTATAGTCTTACCTCAAATCTTAGTGTATATATAAGATTGAACATTTGTAACATGAAATTCGTAAAATTAATTTGTGGGTTGTTTAATATTAATTAAAAGGTTAGAAAAAGAAGGTAGTTTAAAAGAATTCTCACTTAAAATAAGTAATATTTTCTAAAAAAAATAGTTATTTGTTATTCGCCAGAGCAACTCGAAACCTTCCGTAGGCATCTATGCATGATTTCCTATCTAATGAAGAAGAAATAAAGCATGTTTTGGAATTTTACTAATAATGATTCATTGATTTGGGGTGTTCCAATGTTGGGTGTAACAAAATTGGAAGGATTTTTGTTTCACGTCTTTAGTTTTGTTGTCCATGTAACACTGCTTTCATGAGTTGTTTATGTTGGAGTTAAAAATATAAGCAATTGCATCAATCAGTTCGTTCTACCTCAATGAAAGACCGTATTTGTTGTTGTTTGCTTGGAAAGAATTATATGGGGTACCCTATTCCCAGCCTTGTCCATGAATTTGGACAACATTATTAATTCCTCAATGCACTAATTCACATTATTAATTTCTAGATTGCCAGAGTGAAATTAAGGGGTGGGGACTTTGAACTACTTTGTCTTTACTCTAGAGCATCCCATTCATCTTTGTTTAGGTCGCTTTCAAATTTGATTCCTTGCATTTATTTAATGGAGTTAATTTTTTATGAGAGAGTGAGGTTAATTTAAAACTATCACTTATGGTTCGTTTAGAAGCAAGCAAATATTCTACATGAAAAAAAAAAAGTCTTCAAAGCCTTCCTTCGATTACTTGGAATCCTTAAAAATTACCCGTACGTGTTCCTTTTTCTTCACATTTTAACATTTACCCCCACTTTTTTCACTATCAAATAATCTGTAAAATTATCTCATTTTTAACTTAGATATAAAACCTTAAATTGAAATATTAAATTTCCATGCATTCTAAATTTTAAAAATCCATAAAAACAGTACCATATAGATATTTTATATGTGAAGTGCTTAAATCTTTAAGCTATTTATAATACTTTATATTTTGTAGAAATGTTTTGTAAGACTTTAAAAAAATTATAAAAAAAATAAAAATTATTTCTTGTAAAGTTTATAAATACAGTTTCACAAAGTATAAAAAAAGATCTTAAAGAAAAGTATTGTTTTGAAAAACTTTATGGACGTCAGAATCTCGGGTTTTACTTTTTCAAACTTTCATTGTCGGAAGTTAGTGTAATAATTCTAGTATATTCATTAAAATTGTGGTATGCATTATTTTAAAAAGAGACAGAGAAACAATACTTAGCAAGTAAGTCAAATGTCATTGACTAAAAATGTCATATAAACTAAGTCTATAGCATAGTTTTCACGATCTTGCATAAAATTGGTCGGAGATGGAACTCATTTTCAAAATGTCAAATTTAGTTATCCATTTTCATTTAGTTGAGTGTACGAATTCGACCACGCTATACTATGTATAGAGCCCAACATCTCCTGTACTAATATCACTATAGGCCAACTTAATTAATGTAAACTTTTATCACGCTTACTGTTTCAAATCAACGTAATTAATGGTCAAGGGTTCTCCCCAATCTAAAATCAATCTTTTGAAATTTCGAAAGCAAACAATAGTTTAATATTTTAAACAATAAATGCTTTTGTACTTGCACAATAAAATTTATCATTTATCAATGAACAAAATTTAAACGTTAAGATTGTTTTATTAATATAATAACTTATATTAGTATAATTTAAACTATTAGCATAAACGGTATATATAACTTACATTAATATGGTTATATACTAACAAAGTTTAGCTGCATTTTTATGTATCAAGTTCGTTGATATTTATTGAAAATATGTGTTTCAGTCAGGTAAGAAAAAAAGATTGATACATATAATAACATCTTTTATTTTAATTTATAAGCTGTGTAAGATGTTTAAATACATTACATTAAATTATCCTATCGAAGTTAAAGAATAAAAGTAACATAGGTCTTCTTTCTTATCCGAATACTATGATCTTAAATTTGTTGACATGGTTAATTAATATAATTTATAACACCAATAATAAGTAACACTTTTTAGTTTCGTATGTAACAAGCATTATCACACCTTCGCCGCAAACTCAATTTGATGACATAATGCCCTAATGAACAATGTCTAGTTTGATGCTTGATATGATTAATGTCTTTAGCCTTTTCATGGTTTTGAATTAATCCACATATCGAAGCACATTTTACCGTGTAATGGATCATTATCATTTAAACTCTTTATTTCAAACTCTTTTCATCGTGAAAGAGTTGTAATCCAGCAAAAAACGCACGAGGGAAAGAGCATATAAAGTGTGAAAAAGACCCTCCCATCCCCCCATATTATCAAACCGCGTAACATGATACTTGATACAGTCTTCGCTTTTAGTTGCTAGTTAAGGTTATCTACATCATTACTTGTCGTTTGCCTTTCTTACAAGTCATCACAATGATAAACATAAAGGGGAAAATAAAATTATTTAAACAAAACAAAATAATGTAAACAAGGGGTAGAAGGAAACTGGGGCTATGCAAATCAGTGAGCGGATAACTCGTGGATCCGCAGTTACCAATTGACTACCTTACCAACCCAGTTAGGTTTGCTCTCTTTGCATCAAACAATTTCTATATAAGGACACAGAGAGATTAACTACCGTCACTTTAACCACTTTATTTACTTAAAAATCGATGATCTCGCTTTCACTAAAATTTACTACTTAACAAGAGCTAAAAGGCTGAAGCGATTCGAAAGAGGTTATTTACTTCTAACTTCATGACTTTGTTAAGTGCCGCCAATGAAATTGAATATCCAGAAATCATGTAGCTGGAAAACTAAAGGCGTTTTGCTAATGATACACATTTACGGGGTTTGTAAAACTTATAAACATCATTTTTGCTTCCGTTAATTAAGATAAATTGTGCCTCTTGTAGTGAAGAACCGTGGAGGACAACCCTCATCAGCTTTCATCCCTCCAGAGGTAGAAAGTCAGTCTTTTCATTAAATAAACAAAAAAAAAAATGTGTTTCTTAGCAATAAAATTAAAGCATACGTGTGTTTAATCACACATGCTCGTTACTTCATCATAAAAAGTAAACTGCTTACTTTGAATATCATTTTTAAATACAAATAGTTTTTCAAAAAAATATTTCAATTTTCATTCAGCATCAGTTCCACCAAAATCTTAATCAAAACATCCAATATGAATGCGTTATACATTGACATTCACACACTGTCAAAACAAAATTTTCGATTTCTGTTATATTCGTAAATAACTTAACGGTAAGTATGAAAGGGATAAGTGAAGAAGAAAGTAATATTATAACTAGGCAGCATTAACACAAAGCAACACTTTAGAAATGCAATAAATTTTAAAAAGATTATACTTCAACACTACTATTCATTACGTTCGCTTGATCACATTTTGATAGTTGATTTAGTTATATGGTTACGTGACACGATCTTTAGCTGGGTAACATATGTGTTAGCCTGCCCGAAGCAAAATATTAGAAGACGCTAGCTAAGAAAAGAAACAGAGGGAGCTGATGGAAGAAATTGGCCGACAAAATCAGAGGGCAACCAGGGAGCATTGCGGTCCATGCTGTGGGTAGCCTAGGATCCAAATTAAGCTTTCTGGACCGTGTGGGGTCTCTACCCATTTTTCATGTAATTTCCTGTCGGTATGCTGTTCGTATAGTGCCGCTACAAACTCTACTGTATCCCCTTCCCATCACCTTACACCATTTTTGTTTCTTTCTCTTTCTTTTACTGAATTATCCCTTCTATTCTAGCCGACTAATTCATTTATAATTCATACAATACAATCTTTTTTTGCTGTTCATGTATATTTTATTTATTTTCAAAAATATATAACCAGTTGAGTTATGAATAAAAGGTGGCAAAATGTATGATTGAATTGATATAAAAAAATTGAAACATAAGAAAAAAAAAACTCAGGATGTCTTGTGTTGTATACCACGCGGGAGTGTTCCCGAGCAACATACTTATTTAATAATATTTTTTGCTGTTGTGAAAGTAATAAAAAAAACAAAATTTACATAACTTATTATATTGTTTTTAATTATTTTACTTAATATTTAATGATAACGTTTATGGTTAAAGTTGATAAAATAATTAAATTTATATATTTTTGAAGTTTGATGAGTAATTAATAATTTCTAAAGTTGATAGAATGATGGGCGGTGGACAAAGTGCGTACAATTAACACATTCATTTGAAGGGATTTGCCTCCTCTTTTCTCTCTCCTAAGCAATTCTCTCTCCTCGTAAGCAAAGAGACACTACTTGGTCAAAAGTGTCATATTTAACATCACGTGGCCCTATGTGCCAATGTGATTTTGGCATATGTCCATGACCCCGCATATGTCCTTCTTCCCCCACCAATTGGCACATATAAATACCATCCTTATGCACCACTTCCCCCACCAATCCTCTTCAACATTTTAGTACAAAAGGATCAAGAGTTAGAACCTTCACTTCCCTGGACATTCTTTCTTCAAATCGCTTTTGCAAGCTATTCTATTGCTTGAACCTTTCTCCTTTTCTAGGGGCCTCAATTTAATCCCCCCATAGTTCTTTTCAGATAAAAAATCTTAGATACCCTCTTTCATCCTTTTCCTCTCTTTCCCGAAAAAACAAAAAATGAAGTTATTGTCTACAAAAGCCACATGCAACTCTCATGGCCAAGATTCCTCATACTTCCTAGGTTGGCAGGAATACGAGAAAAACCCTTACAATGAGATTCTGAATCCCGAAGGAATTATTCAGATGGGTCTTGCAGAGAATCAGGTTAGGGTTAATTCTTGTTGTAACTATTATTTATTGAATCTTACATATAGTCACCTTCTATTATTGTGAATAATAATTAATAAAAAGACAAAAATACTACGGAAAAGAAACAAGGAAGCAGAATTCACTGTACGCTTTTGCGTAATATGAATCTAGCTACAGCTTCGACATGCCATCTTATCAAGCTTTATTGAGTGACATCCTAATAATTAAGGTGGTGAGTTAATGAAATTTTTTGTCATTTTTTTCAGCTCTCTTTCGATCTCCTAGAGTCTTGGCTCGCTAAAAACCCCGACGTGGCGGGATTCAAGAGCGATGGCAAATCCATATTCCGAGAGCTTGCTCTGTTCCAGGACTACCATGGCCTCCCTTCCTTCAAGAAGGCATTGGTAGACTTCATGGCAGAGATTCGAGGAAACAAAGTTACTTTTGATCCTAACCACATTGTTCTAACAGCTGGTGCCACGTCAGCAAATGAGACCCTTATGTTTTGCCTTGCTGAACAAGGAGAGGCATTCCTCCTTCCTACTCCTTATTACCCTGGGTGCGTATTAATTTCATCTTCTCTATATAACATTCTGCATGCCCCTTTTGCAATAAATATAATGTCCACAAACAGGAATCATCTCACATCTTAAATAACATATGTTTAAATTTTATGTAAATCTCTCTCTATTAATATTAACTAAACCCTATTTATTTATTGTCTACTACGAGAGACAAATGCACTACTTGATCGTGATCTTATTTTTTCCTAAGATTTGACGTAAGAAAATACAATATATCCTATTATACATACACACATACCCACGTGGTAGTTCCTTTTTGCTCCCCATACATATCTCTGATGTTGCTTGCGCTTGTGCAGATTCGATAGAGATCTCAAGTGGCGAACTGGGGTGGAGATCGTTCCAATACAAAGTACTAGCTCCAATAACTTCCAAATCACTGAACCCGCTTTGCAACAGGCTTACCAAGAGGCGAAGAAGCGCAACCTCAGAGTCAAAGGCGTGTTGGTGACAAACCCATCCAACCCACTAGGCACTACCATGTCCCGGAGTGAATTGAACCTTCTCGTTGACTTCATAAAAGACAAAAACATGCATTTAATAAGCGACGAGATTTACTCCGGTACCGTTTACAACTCCCCAGGCTTCGTCAGCATCATGGAAATCCTTAAGGAGAGAAATGACCTTAACGATTATGATACCAAAGTTTGGGACCGAGTTCACGTTGTGTATAGTCTCTCCAAAGACTTGGGTTTACCAGGATTCCGTGTGGGCGCCATCTATTCTGAAAACGAGGCCGTTGTGGCGGCTGCGACAAAAATGTCAAGCTTTGGCTTGGTTTCCTCACAAACTCAGTACCTCCTCTCAGCCATGCTGGGTGATAAGAAATTCACCAAAAACTACATCTCGGAGAACCTAAAGAGGCTGAAACGACGTCAGAGAAACCTTGTTTCAGGCCTCCAGAAAGCAGGCATTAGTTGTCTTAAGACCAACAATGCAGGCTTGTTTTGTTGGGTTGACATGAGGCACCTTCTCCATTCCAACACGTTCGAAGCTGAGATGGAGCTCTGGAAGAAGATACTCTACGAGGTTCGGTTAAACATATCCCCAGGCTCGTCCTGCCACTGTACCGAACCTGGTTGGTTCCGGATGTGTTTTGCTAACATGTCTGAAGAAACTCTAAACCTAGCCATGAAACGCTTGAAGACCTTCGTCCAAGAGTCAAATCACGACAACGGGTGCACCAGGAAAAGAGTTCAATCTTCAAGAAGAAAGTCACTCTCCAATTGGGTATTCCGGCTATCTTCTCGCGAACATCATGAACAAGAAGAACGATAGCCCGGTGGTGACGTGAACTAAGTCTGAATTTATGCAGGATTAACTTTATTATTTTTTCCTCCCCGAATATTCTTGGTGGAGTTACAACTACATAGCTGTAGTTATCGTTATTATTACTATTAGTATTTTTTTAAATGATGAAATTGTAGCGAGAGAAAGACGAGCACTCTTATCCATTTGGGTGTAAAGAGTGGTCTTTTAATTAGTGAGCTACCATCGTTTGTATAACTTCCATCTCAATGTACCATGGATGAAAAGTTTGAAATGTACAATTTATCAATTATCAAGTACTTTGTTGATGGCTGTTTAACAAATAGGCCTATGTATATATATATATTTGCAAATAAAGCATCCAGTGTAGCCTGAGTTTAATTGTAGTTAGTAATGAATGATATATAAGGTGTATAGGTGTGAACGTCGACCAAAAAAATGTAATATTTGTGTGTGTGAACACTTACATTGGTTTAAAGCTTACACGTATCTTATAAAATAGCACCGGCAAGATAAACGGTCGCACAACATGGGTTGGCTGCCGACGCTGACACGGTAATCGTATGAATTCAACAGATATAAGGAAGTTCAACAACTCAGATTCTGGACCCTTCACACTGACACCGTTACTACTCACTCACTGATCCTCTTACGAATTTTTCACTGACAAGCTATCAGTTTTCAAGGCGTACCAGTAGGAGAGAACACGTTGTAGTTACCACGTGAGACAGAGGACAGAAAGTCAATAACCCACCCTATTTTTGGTATTGAAGAGAAAGGAAAAAAGGAAAAAAACATTTTACTTTTTAAATATTATTCTTTTCTCCTTTTTCTTTTCATTAAATAAAATACGTATTATTGTACATGTTGTTTTTCCTCCAATTTTTCTTTCTCTTATCTTAACATATCACATGTTTTGTTTTTCATATAACTCCAAAATAGAAAATGTAATGTTAATTGAAAAATATTTATAAAGAATTAAATAGCTTTTATAAAGATTATTTTTGTTTGCATTTTACAGGGTGAACAGTACCAACTTGATTTATCTGTCAAAAAGAAGTACCAACTTTTATTTCTATTGTTCACGAGGAGGAAATTAAAGGTTACGTGGGGCCACGGGAACATAAAATCTGTTAAATTCTGTTGTCTTGAAATTTGAACTTTGGAAATTTTCTAAAATTAAAAAGAATTACTATTTTGTACTCTATTTTTTATAATTTGTTGAGCAGCGGTATATGTATATGAAAAAACATGCATTTAATTTACTATTTACTGATAAAAAATTGACACTTATTTTGTTTAATTTTTATTACATTATATCTGAATTACATCTTTTATCTAGTCTGATTAATTTATATAGTGGATATGCACTCAACGTTCGTAAGATTACGAGAATACTATCTCACTCTACTCCGATAATTTGTGAAGATTCTTTTAATTGCGGTCATAACATTGCGAACATATAATGATATAGAAAAACATGAGATAAAAAAAATACATATTTTATTTTTATAACTATCTGTTTTATTGATTCATGTATTTGTGAAATTTTTGTTATTTTTATAAGGTGCAGGACATAATAAACAATTTTAGTAATCGGTGAAAAAAATTATTTGCTAATATTTTGATATAATTAATTATGAAAGTAATAGATGTGATTGTTAAAAGCGTGAACCAATACTATAATTCTTTTCCAATTCGTCACCAAGTACGCAAGCAATCAGAAAATCGTGATAAAAAGCTGGAGGTGTTTTCAACTAAACATAAAGTTGAAAACACTTTGCTTTGTTGTTGAACTTTTGTGGGAGTAATCATCACTGCTCAAAAAGTTATTTTGTTCCGAAGTAAAACAATTACGCGTTGTGAAGTTGTAGTATCGTGTGCTGGCTATGTCGTACGAACTACGACCTTCTTTAAGGAACTTTTAGCCGAGTCACTTTTCAAAGAAACCAATTGACGGGAGAAAAAAAAAAACTGTTGGAAATTGGAAAATGGAATTATGGTTGGTTTGGACGACGAAAGATATGACTTGTTGTGAAACATAAATATAATAATAATAATTAGTATATGATTAAGAATTTTTTTGTCAGGTAAGTTTATTGAAAACTTTTAAGATAATTAATAAAAAAATGTTTCCGCAAAACAAAACAAAAAAACATGAACATGTTTAGGACAAATTAAATTTAACAGTTTTAGTTGTTTTTTATAAAAAAAAAATTGTTTGCGATGTTAGTTGCATGTTTGAAATAATTAATAAATTTAAATTTTGCGCATCTAAATTTATTTAACTTTATATATATATATATATATAGATATATATATATATATATATATATATATATATATATATATATATATATATATATTCATTTATTTGTTGTCTAAGAAAATAATTTTTTTAAAGTTACATTCGAACAAATTTATTCAAAGAAAAAATTATTACAGATTATTCACACGTGTAATCGATTGCGAAAATAGTTTAATTTGTGAATTTGTTTCAAGCATATGTGGTGCGAAACCAAAGAATATTATGAAAAAATATTTACAAAGTATAACTTTTCAAAATCATAAAAAAAAACGTATTTTTAAATTTATTTATTATCCTATATTGAAAAGTAATTGAAAACCTTACAAATAATATTTCTCAAAGTATAATATAATATTATCATTAGAGTTTCTTTCACACATTTATATGAAATTTATTAGTATAATATTAAAATTTAATTACTCACAGCGTAACTTTATGTGTGATTTAAGAGATATATAAAAGGAATATTACTTTTTTAATATGTGATTTGTGTTACATCTAAAAGTTTAAATTTAATAATTAAATAAATATTAATATTTACTGTGTGGGTTAGTAATTACCTGTTCTAATTTTGAGCATTTATTAAGTTAGTTTTCCTCTTATGTTTTGTAAGTGGTAGTTATTTTGTCAAAATCAATAATAAAAATAATAATAATAATAATAATAATAATAATAATAATAATAATAATAATAATAATAAGTTTAGAAAAGCAATCATAATACAATTTAATTATATTATACGGTCTTAAACTCTAATATATTATATTATTTACATAGTTTAAAGTTAGGATAGTTAAAATTGAAATTATGGTTAGGATTGTAAAAGATTTACGGAATAGTATATGAAGATATTGTAACATAACTAATAAATTTTACTTTTAATATAAATCATGTTATTAGGGAGATAAAATTGAAATCATGGTTAGGATCGTAAAGAATTTACGGAATAGTATACGAAGATATTGTAACATAAATAATAAATTTTACTTTTAATATAAATCATGTTATTAGGGAGATATAGTAACATAAATAATAAATTTTACTTTTAATATAAATCATGTTATTATGGTAACATTGAATGTGTATTATGATTTGTATCTTAAAAAATGTTTTAATTGAGTTTTATTTTAATTAAAATTGAAATATACAGCATAACACACTTTAAATTTTTTTTTAATTAGGTTTATAATTTGTTTTAAATTAAACCTAAATAGTAAAGAGCAAACAAGTATAATTGCAATGTTAAAATTACAAGCTGAAATTTCATTGTGTTAATTTTTGTTTAATGGTGTTGCAGCTGAAAATACAATAAACTGAAAAAAAAAAATAGTGATCCTCATATTTTTTACAATTTTAATAAGAAATATCATAATTTTACTGTATCATGTACAGGAATTAAATCACGCATAATATAAAAAATTTACAATCTTATAATTTTACGATTAAAATCTTAATTTTAATTATATTGAGTAAATCATCTTAATTATTTTGCCTAATCTAACTTGACATATTTTTTATAAAGAAATACAAAAAGTTAAAATTGTAAGATAAAAAAAAGTATTACTTTTGAGGATTTCATTTTTGTCATTGTATTTTACCTGTATTGCATATTTATCCTTGAGTCGAAAACTCACGGATAAAACTATGTGTTCAAATTTTCTTATTTTTTTGATGACCATTGTAAATGAGAAATTTGTCCTTCAAAATAATTTATTATATTTTACGCATTATTATTATCTTGTATGATAATTAATTATTATAAGTAACCATTAAATTATATTTTGAATTATCGACTATTTAATTATTTAGGTAAATAAAATATTATACAATTTTGTTTAGTGAAATACATGTAATATATTGTGTTTAAAAGTATGAAATTAATTGAATAATAATATATTGATATGAATGATTGAAAGACTTAATACTTACGATAAAGGATAATGTTTCTAAATACTTCACTGGTATGATTATTACCATGAATGAGAGAACACTTGGATAGAAGCCTACAATAGGAAAAATGTTTCTCTAGGATGAAATTACGGTGATGGATATTTCCTAGGTGCCAATTGACTAAAAAACCTAGATGAGTCTTAGAAGGCTAATCTCATCAACACGATTATGTTAGTAATGAATCATTTATCAGATCAAATAATCACCAAAATTAGTACATGAGATATAATAGTAAAATTTATTGCTTTTTATACATTTTATTTTATTTTATCTCTTTCAATATTTATCATATAAAGTTATAGAAATTAAAAAAATATAAAAAAAACCTTTATATACAACGATAAAAATATACGGGTATTAAGTAAATAAAACTTGATAAATCTTATTAGTAGTGTTTTATATATGTTTTCGAAGTACATCATGACATTTTTTATGCGTTATTGTTTTTAAGACAACTATTAGCATTTGCGATTTTAATTACTTTCAATTATTGTTTATTATTTTTATAAGATTATGTTTTTAAATATTCTGTATTCTATTTATTAAACAGGTTTCATTATATTTTACATAAGGTGAAATTTTCTCATCTCTACCCATTTATTAGATAAGACGTAGACAATAAAAAACAGATAATAAGTTTATTTTTGCTGTTATTTAAAAAATACTATATTGTTGTTTTTAAATAATATGTTATTCACAATATTTATTTCATTATTTCAGTACTGTGCTCAAGATATTGACACTGATAAATGATATGTTTATATTATATATTTATTTTAACAATTACACTGTTTATAGATTTTACTCTATTTTTTTTCTCATATATATTTGTGTGTGTGTTATAGTCTAACGATAAGTGAAATGACATACTCTTCATCTTAATCTTTAATTTTTTTCTTAAATTGACTGTCAAAATTAATTAGGTAATAAGTGTAATTAATTTATTTTCAGAAAATTATTAATATTTCTTATATATAATTTCTCTTATTTTCTATTCATTATGTTTATAAAAAAATCTCAGTTTTTTTATTAAAATTATTAACTTTTGTAATATTTCTCTATAGTTTAATTAATTTTTAATAATCCAAAATTTAAGTTTCAATTATATAAATTTTAATTCTTTAAAATATTAACTAATTATTATAGGTAATTATATAATAAATAGTAGAACATATATTTGTACCATTAAATTTTGAATGCATAATTTTAATTTCTATCCAGCATGTATTCTAATTAACATGACTACATTTAATATTTATTTTAAATGTATTTTTTTATCAAAATATAGATTTGTTTAGTACTTTTTATAGGATTAAACTTATAATAGAAATATATTTAATTTTTTTATTCTAATCGAATATCAATATATTTAATTTTCCATTTATTTTAATTGAAAATATAAGGTATTATTATTGATGTTTTTAATAAATAATGAACATATATTTATTCATAGATTTTGTAAAATATGATTATATTTTTTAAAATAATTAAGTGATAAAAATATATAAACATGTGTTTTATATTAATTATATAATTATCTATAAAAAAACTAATAAACTGATAAACTTTCAGAATTTATTATTGCAAATAGTATTATCTAATTATATTATTATTATAATTAAATTTTAAAATAATTATGATTCTAATTAAAATGTATGTATTTCATAAAATGAAGTAAGATATTTTTTTAAAGATTAAATTTTGTCTGAAAATGTAAATTTCTCATCAACAAATATTTTCATAATACTTTTTTGTAATGAAATAATTAGTGAATACATTTTAATAAAGAGGAGATAGAAGATTGCGATACTGTTAATGATTTCTAAGAAAGAATTAAACGCGCCTATTATCTAATTAATCTACAATATAATCAATTTAAAATAAAATAGAAAGTTGGGATGGAGAGTAAGTAAATCATTTCTCTTATATAATAAATAGATCCATACTCATATAAGTAAATTGATAAGTAAAACATGTTTAAAAAAGTTAACAATATTATTGTTATTATAGATCATAAATTACATGAGAAAGTGAGAAAGTTTCCTAAATTTGTAAGATAGTATAAAGACAAACCGATTCCACTAATTAAGTATAGAAAAATCATAGATGTAACTCAATAATACTGAATATGATAAATTATCCTTCAGCCTGAACAAAATCACGATTCTACAAATCAAAATAATGGAGAATCAAAAACATAGTTGAGATTTTATCCTATGAATTTTATAATTAAAAAATTGGTACTGGCTAAGACGTGACAATTTTGATTACGTGGCAGGGGTGACAATAAGTGACATGTGGGTTTCACATGCTGTAGCAGCTGCTAGGGAACATAGAATACCTGCACTGCACAATTTGAAGAGTGTGGAGGGTGAGAGAGAAGAGAAGGTAATTAAGAATGTGAATAGTAGTTTCTTGCATTGTTGATGGGGACAAGAAGGGTCAATCGAACATGGCTCTTTGCTTGGCTCTCACCGATAACCCAAGCAAGAAATTTAGTACCCTAATTCTGGTCCCATAGGTCCGCTAGAGAGACCCTTCCCATGTCAATGAATGATTGATCAATTACAGCACTGTCTTCCTTCTTGGCTACCATGAAAATATATCCAATTTTGTCTCTTTTATTTCTTTAATGCGACGCGATTGCGAGCCACCCTATCCATTACCTTCTTCGTCAAATTCATTTACGTTGTCTCTCCGGTGTCGGGACTCTTTCACTCTCTCGTCACTTCAAAATCAAATTTCATCCACCACCTTATTATACAACTTAAACTTAACGGAAAAAGTATGTTTTTTTTATTAGTTTCCAAAAAATAACATTATACAAAGTTATATTTTCAAAAGTATTTTTTATCAATTTTTTCATCTCATGAAAAATAAAAATATGACTTTCTTGATCAGATATTTTTTTATCCAAAAAAAAAAATAGCCCGTGCTCTTACTCAACCATTTAATATAACAATGAATTACAGATTTTGGTAATTTTTTTATAGTATATATTTTACTATTAATCTTATATTATATATTCAAATATTTTCAACTAAGTTTCAAATAAAAAACAGACGTCTAAGTGAATGTAATATTAATTGTGCAGGGCTATATATATTTATTTACTAAAGTTTAATGTCAAAGTATGAAAATAAATAAGATAATTACAGTAATGATTATAAGAAATTTGATAGTTAGAATCGGTTCAAAGTTCACGTTAAATAAATAAATAAATAAAAACAAACGCTATTTGAAAATTTGCAAAATTGCTTTGGTTTTGTGTCTCAAAGAAAGACTAACGATAAAAATATATAAACTAATAAATTAGTGTCAATTTCAATAGATAGACGATAAAATACACACCACTGAAAAATGAATCTAATATTAGTTAAATATAAAGGGAGTTAAACCGAAACTAAAAATATTAAATATAAAATTAAATATTAAGTCGATCCTAATCTATCATGTTTTAAGATAACGTTAATTTAAATAAATGTGTTCACATGTATTTATGAAGTACATTTATAATTTTACTTATAGTATGATTTTTTTAAGAAAGACTAAAAAAATATTTAGAAACTGGATAATAAATTGAGTGACAGATTTGTATAGGTGGAAAATAAAAAATATAAAAGGAGAATAAATATATATAAATTTCATCTCATGTGTTTAACGTAATTAAACATAAACATCGTTAATATTTTTTTTCTCCATAATAGACTGGTTGACAAAATTAATTTTATAATAAGTGTAGACAAAGAAACTGAATGTGGATAAAAAAATGATTGTGGATGAAGAAGAATGATGTAAATAAAAAAAAAAGGATGACAATAGAATAAAAATATAAATGAATGAAATGAGTGTAAAAGATTTATATAAAAAGTAAAAACTGGAAATTATGAATTAGAAGATTTGATAACTTTAAAACCTGAGTTTTAGATTAAAAATAATTTAAGATTTGTTTTGTTATTATTGACATTAATTTCAATAAATATTAAAGTTATATTACATTAGTCTCGATCTTAGAAACATTAATTTGAATAAATAATAAAATAAATAAAATTAATCTTTGATATTAATCTTATATATTTTAATTAGGATTCACATTAACATAAGTATTTTTATTTATTAAAAATAGTAAAAAGGGTTAGAGTCATCTTAAAGTTAATTAAACTAATATTAATATGACACCAACACAGATATTTATTTATTAAAAAGATTTAAAAATATTTATTATCCAATTTTGATAAGATGAAATCAAATATAAGAGTATAATTTTTGACACAATATAAAAATAGAAATTAAAACTCGACTTCAAATAAACATTTTTACACAAACTTTACAAGTGGAGCAAATTATTGAAATAAGCTTATTGTTCAGTGACACATTTTTAACTAATAAATAGTACAGAGGTTGAATATGATGTCAATTGTGTGAACTTATGAAAGAGGCACTTATGGAGGCCCTCACCATTCTTGCTGGAGAAGATTAAGCAGGAAGAAGGACGTCATTCGTGTATACCTTGTGTCCAATGGTAGAAGCTTGGGTTTGATAGAGGGGCCTTGGCCCCAAACATTTCTGAATGTTTTATATGATTATTTAAAAAAAACTTATATTTTTAGTTAATATTGACAAAAAAAAAATATTTTTGGCTGATAAAAAAAATTGACAAAAAATATTTCATAGAACGTTTAAAATAATTTATTATTTAACTATTAATGATTTTAAGTTATTGAAAGAGTATAATTAAAAAAAATACATATATTTATTCATTTGTTGTTAATAACTTGAAGTTATTGAAAGTATATAGAAATTTGAATTTTAACTTTTTCTGTTGATGGCAATCCCGAGAAAGTAATATTTCTTTGGTAATTTTTGTATTCTTTTCATGATTATTAATTAATATTTCATCAAATAATTTTGTTACTACTTTTACGTCCTCGTTGTGCTATGAGAAAACTAGTACAATATAATTTAAGCCGTGTATATATTTTCTTGTGAATTTTAAACGAGTTTTTAAAATTTTCTACAAAACTAATGTTCTTTAACATTGGGGATAATATCAAATTTACTTACATATGTTAAGATTTCCATATCAAGACATGTATTATTTAATGTTATTATAAAAAAAATGTATGGTTTCTTTAATTTTTCTTGTAACATTTTTTTATAAAAGTTATAGATAGTTTTGTTTAATAAAACTATCCTGGCATTTTTTTTAACGATAAATAGCGTGTGTTAAAAATATGTACCAATGACATTATTGCGTAAAAACGTATTATTAATAGTTTAATTTAAAATAAATTATTGTATTAACTAATTAAGAATTCAAACTGGGCAAAAACCCTTGGGTAGAAAAAGATTTAAAAGATTGCGTTTTGAAAAACTTAAAAATAGCAATAATGCATGGTTTGGTCAGTCAAAAATGTGATTCATTGGTTGCCTTTCTGCGAGTACTCAGCCAACGAAAGTACACCTTTTGATTTTACTTTTCTTCATGCTCATGCAGTTATCCATGACCACTTTACAAGCTTGATCTTACCCCTTTGCCAATTCAACGAAGAGTTAGCATAGGTCTGATCGACATTGAATTGATTTCTATTGAAAGCAGAGGAGAAGGAAGACTATGGATCCATTGTTTCTGGTTAGGGAAAAAGTTTTAGTCTTTGATCTTTGAATCTGTGAAGTTGCATGGCCATTAGCAGTATATAGTATATCACAATGTTTGTAATTCTTATTGGTACACTGCAAGAGAGGTATATAGTCAAGAAACAGGAGCTTATAATATTCAACACTAGTGCGTTGTCTTTTCCACATGCAATTAAAAGGGAAAACCGTGGGTCAGTGGGCAAGAGTGGGATGTTTCCTTTCAGGGTATTAATTAATTAATTTGAATACGGTTGGGAGTGATATGTTACAGAATTTGAAAGAAAGTTTAGATGCAGGGATTCCAGTGCATGCCATGGGGTGTGTCTCGTGCGAATACTACGACTTGGGACACTCTTTTGAAATTGTTTTGCCTTTTATGGAACCCATATTTTCCTTATGGCTCCAAAAGGGATAGAGATATCCCCATTATTCCGCTCCGGATTGTGATTGTAGTCATCTAGTGATGCCAAAAACCAAAAGCTAACCAAGGAGTCAAAACATATTTGTTCCATGCAAGATCATTGTCGGAGTTAATTTAATGTCATTTTCAATGAGTTGGTGTGGGTTATGCCCACTGTACGCTCTATCACTTCTATTATTACGATTATAACATCATAAATTAATCCACAGATAAAGCTGAATGTCGACCTTCGTTTTTGGTGCATTGGCACAGAGGTAAGTAATAGAGGTAAAAAGTAAAAAATATAAACTTGTAATTAGAAATGTTGTGGAAAAGAAAAAGCAAAATGAGATATAGAGTCAAGAAAAAAATAAGTACACAGACTTTCTTTATATATAAAAGATCATTTTGTTTTTGTAAGAGATGATCATTGGAGTATTTAAGACAAATATTCAATATTTAAATTTAAGACAAGCTAATTAAGTTACGATTATTAGCTCTATGCAAATTGATCCAAGCATTTAATGGCTATATATATATATGGTCTACGTGTATTTTAAAAATAATAATGAAATAGGATATTGTTTATGGTCATTATTTGAGCGTCGTAAACTGACAATATATGTAATATCATACATAATTATTTCTAATTTTTTTCATACATATATACATTTAAAAAATAATTGTTTATTATTATCTGAAATTTTGAGCAAGCAAATCGACATTTTAAAGTAATATATATATATATATATATATACACACACTCTATAACTGCATTTGAAATATATTTCAAGTACAGGCAGAGAAAACAAATTTTTGTCCTCCAACTTTAATGTTGAGTAAACATTTTGGATTTGTCGCTGACTGTGAACTACGAACTCCGAAGTCTTCTTCATTTATTTTGTTTCCTGTTTGTTGGGAAAATTTGAGTGAGATTGCACTGTTTCAAAACAGAAATGCCGTGCTCAAAAAAGAAAAGAAAAAATAAAAAGTCAACTTTTGCCACATAATTCAGTTTGAAGACCTAAGTTTTTATGACAGAGACAAAGCAATGCTGTGTTTATATTCACTGTACCTTATCCCTTATATCTCCCTCCAATACTTGACGATGGAAAATTAAAAAAAAATGATTATTATATAAAAATTAAGAGATAACTATTACAAAAATCATGACGAAATTTCATAGATGCACCATACATAATATACCATGGTTTTCTGATATTGTTTTAGAAATCAAAGTTTACTCACTATGGAATTGTGGAATCAGTTATAGTAATATTTCATGGTCGTACTTGGGTGATATATAGCTAGTGAACTAAAAATTCTTAATACCTTTTTATATAACTGGTCAAAATTTATGGATGGCAGTGTCTATTTCCCCTAAATGGACAGCGTCGTAATATTTTGTTTGGAAGAGCCATACAGAAAATCAAGCTCGGCCCGAAATCACTAAAGCTATCCGTTGCCTAAAGCCTTTTATAATCGATGGGCATAAGTACGGTCCATTACATTGACTATGTTGGTTGGACAACTTTAGTATTTCCATACTTTCTTTCAGCATTTCAATAGGTGTAGGAAAAATTCAAATTCTCTACAAGTCAATAACTATTTTAGGTTGAATAATTTAGAAATTAATCAATTTAAAAATGTATTCTTTGTATAATTTATAATATATTTTCAGATATAAAAATATATTTTAGATTATATAATTAAGAATTTTAAAATTTAGAATATATTTCTAAATCCGAAAATAAATTATAAATTACATAATTTAAAAATTTATAATACTATATCTCCAGATTACAAAATCCAAAATACATTTTCAAATTTACAAAATATATTTAAAACTGTGTAATCTAAGATATATCTACGGGTAGCTTCCAGGGTTGTATATACCAGATGTCCACGAGTTATATGAACTAGGTAATAGGAAGGTAGTTCTAGTACTTAACTTTTGTATCTTAAAATTTAACAATAATATTATATAAAAATTCTAATTATTATTACATGAGATATTTTAAAATTTACGATCTATATTATAAAGAGATGTATTTTAGAATGTACAATTTATAATACACAAGATATATTTTGGATTATACATTCTAAAATATAGATGTTTTTTTTTTTTTTTTTTTTTCAAATAAATGAATT
>Ga0209489_104196_pt1 | contig 26805 bp, 11 predicted proteins | sample SiratrowhiteBW_FD_187527 | JGI IMG/M metagenome (GOLD analysis project Ga0209489, IMG submission 187527) | Root nodule microbial communities of legume samples collected from California, USA - Siratro white BW (SPAdes) (version 2) | ecosystem: Host-associated > Plants > Roots > Nodule | place... | reverse complement strand
TATATATATATATATATATATATATATATATATATATATATATATATATATATATATATATATATATATATAGTTTTTAATTGAATTTAAATCAGACAAATTATATGCTTTTTACGAAAATTGGCAGCTGAAAACTTATGAAAATATTTAAATAAGAAAATTTTGTTTTGACAACCTACATACAACCAGATGTCAACTGCTGAAGTAATATAATTGTACATGTGGATAAGGATAAAAGAGACTTTTTATTTTTAAGGACATTTAGGGTATTTTGTTATGAAAGGGAATAATTGGATTTTAAGTATCTAAATTTAAAATTTGAAATGTGATAGGAGTCTAGTACACCTATTTGCATAAGGGAGATTTCTGTGACCGACAATGGGAGACCATCGACGGTGGCGAGCGATGGTATTTTTTTGCATACTACCAAACATTAAGGTGACAGTGGGCTCAATGCGGCGGCGACAGAAGCAGCGGTGACAGCATTGGCGAGATTCAGGAGATCTGAGATTCTAACTCATTGCTTCTCAACCCTTGATGGAATATGCTGGGAAGCGTTCTAGATAAAACCCCAAACATGTAAATCCTAAAAATGACTCTCAGTGTCACACTGAAATTTTTTTACACATTATTTATCTTGGCCACATCAGCGCCATGTAAGATTGTAAAATGGGTGTGTGGCACGTGTAGTTGTCAAAGTATAACTACTCATTTAAATATTATGGAATTTCTGAAAAATTTGGAGAAATTTCAAATTCATAAACTAGTCATGATTTGAAGAGTACTTTGCTATTATAACAGTTGATATTATATGAGAATAAGTCAAAGCAATTCCTTTATACTGCTTGCATGAGATTGGGCTTCATGAATTAAATTTATGTCCAACAACAACAAAAATTATACATGTAATATCCTATAAAATAGCTATAGAACAAGAACTAACCTATAATTTAGTTTTAGAAATAAATAAGATAATACCTATTTTTTTAATAGAATAGTTGTTTAAGTAAATAAAAGATACTTATTTACTTTTTATTTTTATAACAACCACCAACTCTCTCCCTCAGAAGATATTATCTCTCTCAATCCCTAACAATGCACATCCTAATAATCTCAACACGGGCATCTCATTTCCTGAGGATACTATGTCTTGATCACACACCACATCATTCACAAACATTGATACTATATCATACAATACATAAAAATTTATCCAATTCATTAATAAACAAATAATTACAATATTTATGAAAAACAATCAAACCAGCCTTCCTTACCTCTATATAGAGAGAGATTTGGTAGTGTTGATAAACAGAATATCTTCTTAGAGATAATTGGTGGTTTTTATTAGAATAAAACATAATATCTTCTTAGGAAGAGAGTTGATAGTTTTTATAAAAATAAAACAGAATATTTGCTTAGAGAGATAAAATATATTCTGAGAGAGATATATTCTATTTCTCTAAGGAGATATTCTGTTTTATTTTGATAAAAGCTATCAACTCTCTCCCTAAGAAGATATTATGTTTTATTTTAATAAAAACCACCAATTATCTTTAAAAAGATATTTTGTTTATAAAAACTACCAAATCTCTCTCTTTCTTTAAGAAAATATACAGTTTCATTTTTATGAAAATCACCATCTCTCAAACAATTTCTCTTTAAAGTTTTCCACCTTCTTTCTAGATTTGGGATCTCATAGGTTATCGGATTGACAATCAGAGGACATCCCTAGATTCCTAGCTTCTCTTACCTCTATCTTCTTAGAGAGATAGAATATCTTCTCAGAGAGAGTTGTGGTTGTTATAAAAATAAAAAGTAAATAACTATCTTTTATTTACTTAAACAACTTTTCTGTTAAAAAAATAGGTATTATCTTATTTATCTCTAAAATTAAATTCTAGGTTAGTTTTTGTTCTATAGCTATTTTCTAGAGTATTACAATACATGATTATTTCAATTCGAGATGCATCACAAATTAATTTAGGATTAATTTAATTCCATTATAAACAGTGAAAATTGGCTATTTTGCATCATACAGTTCTTGTTACATTTTGTTACATAAAATTTTTACAATATATAATTAATTGTTCCTAATATAGAATCATATATATATATATATATATATATATATATATATATATATATATATATATATATATATATATATATATTTATCTTACAAAAAAATTACATATCATTCAAATTATTAAAAATACGATGCCTTATCACATGGATGGTGTAAACAAATTTATTATTAGGTTGTTGTGGTTCGTATGTGGCATGCAGAACATAATCACCACAAAGGTCCTTCCAGTGTTAAAGGTACGTCTTCAAAATTTCTGAAGGTAAAAATTGTATAGGCTACACCCCTAAGCATAACAGAATTCTCTGTTACATTCGTCTTCCAATCATTTCCAAGGAAGAATGTTGAAATGTTTGAAGAGAAAGATAGCGCAGGATTTGGTGCATCCATTACTGTTGCTCTATCATACATCCCATATTTAACAGAATAAAATAAAGAGAAAAAAGTGAGATATACATACGTTTTTAAAGAATTGCCTTTAAGAAATTCTAAACGTAAAATTTCAAGTTTGTTAATAATATCAACTTCACCGTAATGAAAAGTGAAAAAAAACACAATAAATCATCATATAAATCAATGAAACATAGGATAAACCACAATAGTGAATAGTCAAGATAAATGAGCAATCACTTCAGCTCATTTGAAACCTCAAGGAACATGTCATTCAGCTGCAAACCGCATCCAATAATCACATTATGATCACAAGTGTAAACAAACAAATCAATCACAGTATAGAAAATCATAAGTTAAAACCAGTATCTATATGAAAAAAAATGAATTTGATAAAGAAGAATAGATGTGAGGCTTAGGGATACCTCATTGGAAAAATGTTTGAAAATAAAGGCAATATGTATATCTCCTTTCCTTTTACCGTTATTTTGGAAGATTAAAAGAACTGGTGAAAAGTATTTTAGACTAAGTTCAAAAGGGAGAGGTAAATTGAACTTTCAAAAAATTTAAGCAAAATATGAAAAGTAATTAAGTGTAGAATGAAAACTCTTTACTAAAACAATCAAAAGTTTGAGTTTGAAGTGCACGACAAAAAATCAATTAATTAAAAGTTAAAAATAATCAATTGAAAAACACGCATAAAACAGCAATCAGCAAAAAATAATTTATTAAAATGCGGAAGCAATTAATTAAAAGAAGAACATAATGCAGTCCCGTCTAGAAAAACCAGTTGAATACCATAAACAATTGATTGAAAGGCACTCACAATACAAAACAACACAAATTCAATTAATTGAATACAAGAAACAATTAATTGAACAGAAACTTAACCAATTTCGAAGAACAACTTCATACAGTAAAAAAACCTAAACTAGGAATGTGATTTTTCAAGTTTTTTCAAAATCCAGATTCAATTAATTGAAACCGAAACACAATTAATTGATATTCCTTAAAGAAAACAAAGTTCCAAAATTCCAATCAATTGGTCAGGAAATACAATTAGTTGAAAACAACAAATTGGAATCAAGAACAGGAAGCAATTAGTTAAACAGGTGAATCAAACAATTACAGAAAGCACTAAATAACAGGAGAAAAAAAAATCAATTGATTGAAGCCGAAAAACAATTAGTTGATTTTTCAGAAGACAAAAATGTCGGAAACCAAATTTGCGCAGAAGAACAAGAATATTATTAGGTGCAAATTTGAAATCACATAAACTTAGAATTATGCAGTGTATTATGCAGTTCCAGAAAAATTAATTAATTGAAACCCGAAATCAATTAATTTAAAACTTGACAAATTTCACATAATGCAGCAAGGATGATTTGCGATTCAAGAAAGGTATAAAGAGAGACCAAGAATACCAAGATTTATACTGGTTCACCCTTCCTCAAAGGCTACATCCAGTCTCTTTGCCAACAAGCAAAGAAATTCACTCAAAGATCACCAAGACCAATCCAATTCAATATAATTACACTTGTACCAAGCAAGAACCCACTGCACACTATAGAACACAACCCCTGAACCCCACAAAAGCTGCATAACAATGGAAAACCCTACTACACAATTACAAATTACACATCCTATGCAATTTGAAAGACAACCATACAATTACAAACCACAAAACCTATGCAATTTGTAATCAAAACCACTCAAAATACAAGATGAAATGAAACCCGAATTGCTTCTGCATAGATACAGAGTATAAATTGATATCAATACCAATGCAAAAGACCTAGCTTTGGTGCAGAACCAAGTATGTACGAAAATTCCACAAAGAAAAGCTCCAAGATTCAAGTTCTTGAGATTTTTCTTGATGTAAAACAATGTCTCAAGGTATTAGCACGCTTTTTTCACTATGTAATTCTTAAATGATCAATTTCTTACTAAGTGAAACGTGCGTGACACCTTTTATAAGCACTTTATTTTAAAATTGTTAAAACAGTCAAAAATCAATCAATTGATTCTTGGATTCAATCTATGATTTTTCTGAAAAACATAAAAAACAAGTTAATTTATGGGAATAGTTATGTGATTTTCCTCTTAAAAAGGGTTTTCAAAAACTATTAATTCCTTACTTAAATCCATTTAATTATTTATTAAACAAAGTGAATTCTTGGAGCTCTTTCTAAATGAAATATCATGCAACTCTTGGTTTTGAATCAAAAACCACACTTAAACACACAACCTTAGTCCTAGACCAAAATCCAAGAGAACTCCCATCAAGGTCTATGATGACTTCATCAAATCACTCAACAAGCTTTGATCCAAGTTGACTTCATCAAATCACTTAGCAACCCATGGTGATAACAGTGAAGAGTTGCGTGAACTGCATGAACTTGGAGAAGATGATGAACAATATTTCGTGAGAGTAGGATTTGAATTACCTTTATTAGTGAGTGCATGAACGAAAAAATCTTTATTAATTTAAAATAAATAAATAAATTTATTTAGATAATAGAAATTACTTTCATTGTAATTAAAATTTACTTTCATTATATTTTCTTTCAATTGTAAAATACATGTAAATATTTCATTATATTTTCTTTCAATTGTAAAATACATGTAAATAATTTTTTTTATTTGCATCTATTAAGTCAAATAAGATTAGGGAATATGAACATAAAAAGGCAAGGACACAAAAAGCATTTGGAAGTCATTCAAGTCCATAAAAAACCATTCAAATTCTTGACCAAAATATAAAATATAAAGAAAAGACCAGAAGAAGATTAGGCATCTATGACATTGGTACGTAAAGTGTGACTCATGTGAAACGTTAACTTCAACTTAATCATTGATCTAGATGTTTGGTAATATGTTTCCTGTTATGTGCATTTGATCCACAAAATGTCTTAGAATGTATTTTTAAATCTTTCATAAAGAGTTTTATCAAGAAAAATGCATTGTTACTACTTTTAATAGATTGAATGTTCAATATGATCAATTATTTTCATTTAAGTGAAATCATTCAAATCACTTGAGGTATTAATTGATTGAATCAAATAATATATAAATTTAATAAATAATTATCTTTCTCTGTTTTGAAAAAATAGAAAAGAGTACTCTGTGTATTTAAAATTTCTGAAAACAAGAAAGTCAATCTTGAAGAACTTACTGGAGCTTTTCATGAATTATTAAATGCGTACAAAGGAGTTTTACAATTTCTATTAAACATGTAGTTTCAATTTCAGACTACATTGATTATGTAACTTTTTGAGTTTTTCTGATTTCTTTTGAACATGTAGTTTCAATTGATTTCAGAGTACATGATTTTGTAACTTTTTGCATTACAGGAAATTTTGTTATTACATATTAAAAATTATATATAAATATAAATTTATATGTAAATAAGCATTTAAGTACAAATTTTACATATAAAATTTTATTTGTATATAAAACTGAGTTATGTACGGATTTTTTTATATGTAACATTGAATTAGATTGGTACGAGTGATTCGCATAAATTTTGTATATATAATTTACATGTTGGGGCAGGAAAAATTTATAAAAATATTTTCCATATGTAATAATAGTGGAATTGGTATGTAAATAAAATAATCTGTTACATACAAAATTTTGGTACGGATTATAATAAAAGAATTTTAAAAAAAAATTTAAAATGAAATTATTAAATTAGAAGGCAATTTTTTACTTTCGCACCATTTCTCTCCTTCCGCTTGTGAACTCCAAAACTTTGGCTTCTCTCTTCTGCTTACAGTGAAACCCAAAACCTTGACTTCTGTTTTTTTGCATTCGTGAACCACAGTCTTTTCATTTCTGCATTGCCATTTCCTTACCTTGGTCTCGCTCAGTTCGTTTGCTTCCCTCTCATTAGATAAAGTTTTAGTAGGGGTAAGTAGTTTGTTATATTATGTTGTTTTCATTCTTGTAGGAGTCTATACTACATTAAAATTTGTTTTTAGTTAAATCATTGTCACATGACAAAGAAATTATATATTATTATTGTAAAAGAGTGTATCAAAATTTATGTGTAAAACTCTCTCTTACCTTCACCTGCTATCTGAATTTAAGTTACGTAAAAATACTGTCTATCAAATTAATATTTAATTGAAGCTAAGACTTAATTGATTATTTTTGTTTTTACAATTCTAATAAACAATAATTGACAAAAAATAATCAATTTTCTAAAAATGATCATTCTTAGTCTTTAAATTTAAAAAAAGAAATAAAGTTCAATTTTCCTCTTCTCTTTAACTCAACCAATATTGTTTTCAATTTGTAACACAACTTTGGATATATTTGAATTAACTGAGAGATTATTTAAAAGAGAGAATTATATTGTTTTTTGAATCTTTTTCCTTACATTATTGGATGGATCAAGTAATAATTCATTCGTCACTTATATGATATTCCAAATGAGACGAGGTTCTTCTATCATTTCAATAATCTTTCTTTTCATTTTTTATTTCGTATTTATTGAATTCATCTTTCTTATTTCTTATCTATATACATGCTTATTCTTATCTTATTCACATAATCATTTACTTCTTTTAAATTCAAACATTCACACTTATATCATCTAATTGAATTAAATTTATATGTAATAACAAAATCTCCTTAACTTTCATTCACATTTTTAAATTATAAAAGATAAAAAAAAATCATACTACACCATGTTTAAAAATTTCAATAACGCAAAACTAGAAATCACAAACAAAATATGGTACTCATGTTCCAAATTATGCGTTCAGAAGACCCACACCTAGTATTTTATTTAATGTTTATCATTCACATGTGGTGCATTGAATCTAAACATCCATAAATTGATACACCAAAGCTTACCATGATGTTATAAACCATGGTGATGGCATTGTAGCCATTTCAACTCCTCATCTTAAATCATCATGGCTCATTTGTCTATGAAGAGAAACTTACTTAAAAAAGAAAGTTTCACCTTCAATTATGTATTTTCTTGTTTAATTAATTTTGTTCTGTTTCCTAACACATGTTTAAAAGTAGATAAAAACTCATAACTGACATTGATTAGCTTATAAGAATTTACCAAACAATGCAATTTTATAATTTACACATTAGCATAGACAATAAAAACTAAAATGAAAATTTACAAATTATAAAAAAGCAAAAAATAACTTATGAAAACTAAACATAAAAACCATAGGACTTGCATTCACAAATTTATCGACGAGAACGGTTAGTAAAAAGTAATAAAGAAAAATAAAATAAACTTTTATATGAGTCAAAATTAGTTTATATACAAAATTAAAGTCTTCTATTAGAGAGAAACTATACTATAAATTAACTCTTTTAGAATTAGTGAAGGAACTACTTCCTTTTTTTTTTTCCTTGAAATATTTAGAAACAAGTTTATCAAACATACTCCTAGTATTTTTTTTTTTTTTTTAAAAAAACATAACAAAATTAGTTGTAAATCAAACAAGCCACACTTTATTAGGTGCACACTAAATTAACTCACACATTACCTAACTTATATTAACATTTTTTAATACCTAGCAAATAGTCAATTGAGCTAAATAATTTGGGGGTTGTACCACTATCTCCTTATAATCTAACAAATGTATCCATACATACATACATGAATGCACATTGAATATCCATACATCAATGTGCTATATTTTCTAAGTATAACATTTATATGTGCCTATTTGGTGGTTGGAATTTAATAATTTATTCATACAATGCATCTAAAAGAGAATGGAATTTTCATTGGTAGAAAGGAAAAGAAAAATGCAATGGTTGATTTAAGTAGGATGGAAGCTAGGTATATACCAAACCAAAAGTCCAAATAATTGAAAAAACTAAACCAATCACAATAGCAAAGGGTAGCAGCAGAAGGTTTGAGATTAGAGAAATTAAAGGAAGAAAAAAAAAATTAAAAAAGAAAAAAAAAGAAATTCAGTAGAATAATCCATGAAACATTTCTCTATATAAACATATCCACACACCACAATCTCCTTCTTCTGCTGCGGTAAGTGCATAGAAAGAAAGAGAGGAAAAAAAAAAAAGGAAACGGTGCGTAGCGCAGAAAGCGGAAACAGGTGGAAAGAGAATCGGCGGTGCTCCACCGGCGATCGCTCATCGGTGGCGGCGAACTTCAGATCGCTGCTCTTGCTTCTCCGGTAAGTCGGTGGATCATCACCCCGCGTTCTTCCGTTTATTCAGTTCATGGATCTGCGATTTTTGTTGCCGATTGTTGCGTCTTGTTATCGTTCGTTTCATTTTCCGATTGTTGTGTGTTTATTGAGAAAGTAGGTTTCGGTTTCCGGAATTTACGAGTTTAGCGTAGTTCTCGTGCTTAGGGATTGGAATCTGGTGGAAGTGTTGCGTTTAGGGGAGTACTGCTTGTGGTGTCATGATTGTTGTGAATTGTGTTTGGACGTGAATTTAATCTAAGGAATTTGCTTTTTGGCGGTTCGATTTGTGGTTCTTGTGACGAGTTTTGTGATGTTTAGTGATTATTGCTTTGTTTTTTTTTTGCGCAGGAAATTGTGCCATGCGATTGTTCCAGAGGCATTTTTTGTTGTAGTGTTGGAGTGTTGGTTTTTTGGCTCACTGGTGGAAAATTGTTATATATGGGCTGAGGTGTGCTTTTCATGGGAGGTGTGGAGGATGAAGAACCAGCTTTGAAACGAATGAAAGTATCCTCAAAAGGATTAGTTGGTCTCTCAAACGGTTCGTCGTCATCAGTGGAGCCTGTTGCAGGCCCTTCAAGCGACTTGATGGCGCGGCCCCTATCATCTGAAGGGGACAGCGAAGTTGTTGGTTCTAGAGGGGTTATAAAAAGAGAGGAATTTGTTAGGATAATCACAAAGGCATTGTATTCGCTTGGGTACAAGAAGAGCGGGCAACGCCTGGAGGAGGAGTCTGGCATACCTTTGCACTCGTCTGTTGTGAATTTGTTTATGCAGCAAATACTTGATGGCCATTGGGACGAGAGCATAGTCACATTGAATAAAATTGGTCTAGTAGAAGAAAATGTTCTTCGGGCAGCTTCGTTTTTGATATTGGAGCAGAAGTTTTTTGAACTTCTTGATGGGGAAAAGGTCATGGATGCATTGAAGACATTGAGGACTGAGATTACACCTCTTTGTTCTGATAGTAGTAGAATTCGTCAACTTTCTTCGTGCATGCTTTCTCCATGTGGCCAAGTTGGTTCTTCAAGGCGAGATATTGTACAGGTGAGAACTCGGTCAAAATTGCTGGAGGAATTGCAAAATCTACTTCCCCCAACAATACTGATACCTGAAAAGCGATTGGAACATCTAGTTGAACAAGCTCTTATCTTGCAACGAGAGGCTTGCCTGTTTCACAACTCATTGGATAAAGAGATGTCATTGTACTCGGATCATCATTGTGGAAAAACTCAGATACCTTCTAGGACATTACAGGTTAGAAAGCCATATTTATATATGTTGTGAGTTTTATATGGGAATCTTTATATTTAACTTTATACTTTCAACCTCGCTGTTGCAAATCTTAATGGGTTGCTTGATAGTCATTGGTGGCAACATCATTCTCTCTTAGTTGTTTACTTATTCTTGTTCTTTACTTTATTTATGCCTTTTTCTTTCAAAGGGGATTATATGATGAACTGACTATATTGCTGTGAAAACACAAGAAGAGATAGTTAAATTGTGTTTTAATTTGTTTTCAGTTTTTGTAGATATCTTTTGATGGTAGACATTCAAATGATATGTCAAAAAAACATGTTCAATAACTTGAGTTTGAAAACTTTTAATCTCAAGTTAGCGTATGCGCCATAACATGCAATATGACAAGATACACAATGAAAAATATTTACTTATGTTTTTATAATGGTTCTTCTAATAATACAACTCCAAATTTCAATCAACTGATTGAATTCCATGAAGTAGACTAACATTACAAGATACAACACGAATATTGTTTCAAGTCGTAGTTAATTCTTGTTAACCTCCATGAAGTAGACTAACATTACAAGATACAACACAAATTTTGTTTCAAGTCGTAGTTAATTCTTGTTAACCTCCATGAAGTAGACTAACATTACAAGATGCAACATGAATATTGTTTCAAGTTGTAATTACTTTTGGTTAACTTGGATGAGTATTATTTTAGAATTAGTCATTCTTGACTAACTTTTCAAGTACTCTTTAACACTTGGTCACTTGTGTTTAAAATTTGAATGTATTTAGCACAAAGTCACTTTTGACTAAGATAAAGATTATCTAAGGTGTGATAAAAAATTCACAAGTTGCTTACTAGAGAGATATAATGTCTTTCAACATTTATAAGGTTTAAGTTCTTTCTTTTAGTTTGTTAGATGAAACACGACAATGTTCTTACACAAAGCTATCAGGGCACAAATTTTTTTTTTTGCAACATTTTAGCACTTGCAAATTATGATTCAAGATTGTTGTTCTTCCCTTCAAAGGATAACTTTATAAAAGGACTAAAGAAAATACTCACTGCAAATTCTTTTTTGGCTATTGAGCAGCTTCAAGTTCACTTGAATGTTTTCCTTGCATCTAGGCAATTTGGACGGAGAGAATACATTATATATGTTCCATTTATGCATCTCTCTTCTTTAAACAACATCTTGATAGCTAGATGTATACTTATCACTTTTTAGACAGTGTCTTTATTTGAAATTGTGTAAAACACAAAGTTATACAAAACAAATAAACTTTTTCAGGGTAGACAAAGCATGCATCAACGAGTTGTTGAAACGAAACAACTTTAGCTCATGTAGGAAACAAGCATTTTCTAAACATAAAATAAGCATAGCGTATCGTTTAAATAAACATTGTTTATCATATGTAACATAAGAATGTTGTTGTATCATTTGATAAATAAAATATTTATGTCTCAACAATCAAAACATATTAGTACATACTAAGAAAAATCAAATAGAAGTTGTCTAAGTAATAATTTTTAATGTTGTTCTAAATCTAAGTATTAATCATGTTTACTATTATTACATCTATACATTTTAATTTTGAAATTTAAAATTCCAAAAATAGTTCCAATCTCTTTGTTGAGAGGGATGTTGACTAACCTTCTTGATAGAGATCCCATATTGAGTAGAGTGTGACCAAATTATAATATATAAGCTTTATATGTAAGCACATTTTTTAAGGTAATTAGAGGCATTGGTAGAGTCTCACATTTGGTAGAAATGCTCAAGAAAATCGATATAAGGAGAAAGACTTAATAAATTTAATGTCTTAAGGTTTTGAGTTGAAGGTTGTGTGTTGGTCTTTATAAAATAAAATGAAAAGAGATATAGAATTAATGCCTTCTGTATATTGAGCACATAGGGTTATGTATCTATAAATAAGAAAAATGTAAAAACAAATAAGTCTGTTACATCTAATACTCGTTCTCAAGTTGATACATATAAATTGTATGTACCAAGCTTGTAATAAATATAATTAGTTTTAAACTCTCGTAAAGATTTAGTGAAAATATGTTAATTTATCATTTGAAATTAACAAACTCGATCTTGACATCTACATATAAGACTGACTTTGTTATTTCAATTGTTCAAAATTTGAGGTTGTTAATTCAATTGATTAAATTGCAGATATTTTTTACCAAGAAGAAGACTAAATTTTAGTAATAGTGGCCACATTCTGGGTAAGATGATCAACATAACTCAACTCTGAGGCTATAGTTTAATGTTTGATGTTCAAGTATCATAATTAGTTTCATCAAAGTTATCAATGAATATATGTACATTAACATAATCGGTATGGATAGACAAATCAAACATAGTGGCACCAAAAGAGGCCATAGATAAAGATGAGGCAAAAAAATCCTATAAATTAAACAAACTCCGATAATGTTGATAGTCATTGATCTAGAAAGAGGACAAAAAGGCGAGCCTGACACGAGTGGTTGCCAATGAAGACAAGGTCTGATGTGCTGCCATGCACTGTGGAAAGTGACAGGTGGCGAAGCTTGGAAAGGTGTGTGGGCGCATCAATGCTCTGATAGCTGCAATCTTTGCTGCGTGGTGGTCGCTTGGCCTAGACGATCTGAAAAGAGGTGTTGCCAGACCAAATAGCGATGGCAGAGTTACTCTGGCAGCAAAAGATTAGCACCAGTGAATAATACCTTCTCTAGGAAAGTCTTATTTAAATTGTTTAAGAAAAGATCTATAATGTTTTCCTAGCTAACATGACTCACATTCCAACATTTGAAGACTACTAAGTACGGGACCATTTTTTTAATTTTGACAAGTGAGGATGTTTCAAATGATCATGTAGAAATTTAGGAGATGGAGATGCAAAACAAGACACAAGTGGACTAGTTCCAAAATAGTATAAACTTCTAGACTCATGTCCTTCTCCAATCAGCCGCCCTGTACCATGTTCTTGTATAACAAAAATAATTGGCATCAAAGGTTATTGAACAATTTAAGACTTAATTGAAATGAGATCGTAAAGACAAGCAAGAACAAAATGAACAAATTTTATATTTAGGACAGAAGAAGGGGAAAATCAACCAACCTCCTTGTAGGAAACTTTAGAACCATTGGCTAAAGTTATGAAATGAGGACATTTTGGAAAAGAAAGGGATGAGAACAAAGATGTATTACCATAAATGTGATCAAGCTAAGTCAATTATCCATGGGCTTTGAATTTCCATGGATTGTGAGATGCAAGTTGTTGTTGACAAGCTGGGATTTGCAAATGATTGTGCCAAGTTATTGGATTTCAACCTCATTCTTGGTCTTCTTCATCAAAGAATTTGGGTTCAGCAGCTTCAGCTTTAGAGATATTAATTGTCTTGTTATGAAAGTCGTGCAAAGAGAAGCAATTCTCTTAAACGTGACCCACTGTCTTATCGTAAAAGCATTGAGACGTCCCCTACCACCGCGTTCTCCTCTAGCTTTGCATCCTCCTCTTCCACATGTGGAAATCATGTCAGAAGATTTCATAGGTTCTTGAACATTCCTAGTTTGAAGTGTTGGAAGGAGTCGTGTTGTCAAGCTTTCCATAAATAGGACTTCATGACCTCTTAAAAGTCTATCTCTATCATGTTCATAACCATATTCTCTCATGTTCTAATGTCTATATTGATAGAATTTTGATAGGGAAGAGCAAAGATCGTCCTTGGTATAGAGATAGGTACAACATATAGTAGTTTTCCAACAAAACTACATACAACCTAATATTTAATACCCATTCTAACAGTCTTCCAAGATCATCCTTAATCCAATTTCAAAAGTGTTCCTTGGAGCAAAAGTTGTTGAGGTCCCTAAATAATTTTAATCTCCCAATGAAAAGGAAGTTTAGGAGATGTCATTCATATGCAACTTAAGCAAGGAAAAATAGATTACGATTTTTACTGAGTAGTTACTCTTCACAATCCTAATTGATCACGGTAAGTATTCATTTGTTTTCTTGTAGACATGTTCCTACATGTTACTGGGTGGATCTATGTCTATTTCTGTGTATCTTTAATGCATACCTAGTTATGCTCTTATACTCACGTTTGATATAAGACCTCTCCATTGTAATGTGTTGACATGCCAAGATGTAAAACCCTAGGTTTTATATGAGTCTTGGTCATAAGAATGAAAAACTATTTTTTTTTAGTCTTAAAAGCCTCTCTTTCATTATTAAAGTATGGCTCTTATAAAATTCTTGTATTGGAGTGAAAGTTGCAAGGAGGTTTTAAAATGGTGGTAGTGGAACCCATTAAAACCTCATGTAATGGAGATGATCTTAAGAGTTAGGATAATGCTCAAATTCATAATTCCCAAGTCTTATTCATGCCAAATCCTACTATCTATCATTACTTTTCAATACTGTACCATACCCATTGAAGTTTTCGTAATATATAGCTTTAGGACTACTAGCTTCTACCTTGACAAAATAGATACATCTATTGACAATTGACAGCTTGACAGCCGACTTTATGATGCTTCAGTCACTTCACTCAACTACTTCATGTTGTCAGAACCCTCCAAACCCTCTGTCGAAATCCTCCATATGTAGTGCTTTCAACGAGCTCTAATATTGAGTTGTAAGTATCCAAACACTTGGGAAACCCAACCCTTAAAAGCTAGCTGTTAAGGGGGAGAACCAACCACTCAAATACCCCATGGAGCATCCCATACTACTTGATATAGGATTTATGCACCCATAATAGCCAAGTCCCTATTAGTTGCTTTATGGGCTCAACTAAGTATTAAGCAGCCACTGCAAATTCTTTTTGTTTTTTAAGATACAGTACAAACTTAAATGGTTTAGATGCAATTTGGAATTAATGCTTTGTAATTTGGGATGTTGAAATTACAATCTAGTTGTTTTGATTTTAAGTTATCTCATGTTCTTTATTGAGATTGATTTAACGTTTGGGTGTTTGGTCTATAATAATTAAGTTAAACAGAAAACTTAGTATTTGTCTTAGGACTTTTGGGTTTCTCATTACAAGGTATCATTAGTGTTGGTTGATCCTTGTGTATTCACCAGATGATTAGCAGTTTTACATGGTTATAATGTATGTTTTGATGATTCTATACCAAGAATTTTTAATGGCTATCTGAAACTGTATTGGATTAGCTATATCAGTTCTATCAGTTAATGAAGTCCTCGTATAGTCCTATGTTAGCTCATATTTTAAGTTTGCATTTAGTGTTTTTACTATCCCTCTTTTCTGGCTTATGTGGTCTGTTTTTTCTCTCGTCTCATACTGGTCCAATATTTTTATTTATTGCAATGTCTTTCGAAGGAATAGCAAGCACAATCTTTTGTTTATAATGATCATCCTGCATTTACTTTTATGGCAAACAAAGACATATGTTCTGATGTTATTTTCTTTTCCTGCAAATATTGCAGATATTAGAAGCACATGATGATGAAGTTTGGTATGTGCAATTTTCGCATAATGGGAAATATTTAGCTTCAGCATCAAACGATCGATCTGCAATCATTTGGGAGGTAATATCTGATGGCTAATCATACGCCTTGTTCTATTATTATCATCTGGCCCTCAATGCTCAGATCAGTTGTAATAGTTGTAATATTATATACTTTGGTCACACAAATAGAATATGATTTCGTAATATTATATATAAAATATGATGAGATGTTCGGTATCTTATGACTTGGAAGGATATCTGCATCCTTCAACATGATCCCAAGTTCAACAATGTCAAATTCTATCTAATTTGTTTCTTTACTTTTCCAATAGTGAAAAAGAATAGTCCTAACCCTGTGATGTGTTTAAAGATAGTAAATCATCTCAAAGTTGTGATTTATGGTTGCTAGATTGAGTGTAGTCTATAGGTGTAGTGAAAGCAAGAGGGCAAAGAAGGTAGACCAAATTGATTTTCATCTAAAAATAAACTACGAGCGGAAGAAGTAGATTTATTATGTATGAATGGTGATCATTATGTCCTAGTTCTTTGGATAAGGTCGAAGGACTTGAGAAGAATAAAAAGAGAGCTTGTTGTAGTCTTTCTTAGGTTCTCATATTTATATCGAAACTGTAGATTAAAAATTGACTTACTAACTTTAGTCCAAAGGCAATGTCTGGATGAGGCTTAGTGAGGTAATTTAGCTAACCAACTAACCTTCTGTATCTCAAAGATCAGAATAAGGTTCTCTTTGGTCAGAGCTACAAGTTTGATGTTTGGATCCATTGGTAAATCTACAAGCTTAGCATTTATCATCTTTTTTCTAGAATGTCGATAGCATATTTTTCTTGAGATATCACCAAACCATCCTTGGATTGTGCCATTTCTATACCAAGGAAATACAAGTGTCCAAGATCTTTTGTCTAAAACTCTTGAACGAGATATGGTTTTAGTTGTACAATACCCTCCTTATTGTGTGGACGACGGAGGTTTCTCGTATAGCTTCTGACATCTATCAATTTTATGTCCAATGCAGTGACACTGTCCTTATGTTGGACGATTTTTAGAATTACGTATGCTAGAACAACTATAATTATTATTGTGACGCAGAGGTAGTATTTTCACCTGTCTCCTGTATATTTTCTAAGAAATACGAAGGAGCACCAATGATGTGGTGGTCATAGTAGGATTTACTAATGATCCCAAAATCTGATGACGTATCAACATAGTCTTGTGGTAAGCCATAAAGGCCCAAAGTCATAAAAAATGTATTGCAGTTCTCAGGTTTGTTCTTCACATTTGTAAATGATGGAAAGAGCTCATTAAAATATGTAAGGTAGCATTAAGTCACCCAAGATAAACAAACACAAGGCCCTCAAAATGTTGTGCAGCAATAAATGTTAAGAGATCTTGGCATACGTTTATAGACATTGTTTGTCATTGGTGAAAAGGGGTCTAGCCTCACTCCAAAATGTTTCATGGCAATGACAAATAGGCTTGAGTGAATAGTGGATTTAATAACACTACAAAATTGAATCATTGTTCCTTGATGTTATCTAGGAATGAATTGAACAATAATAGTGAGATGGGATGTGTAGCCTAACCATAACACGCGATTTTGGAAGCCTAAATGGAATAATTAGATTCATCCATCTTCCCAATAATAACAATATGGCTAGAAAAGATGGGAGAATTTGTTATGGAGGCTGATGAGGTGATGGGAGAGATTTTTATTCAGGAAAGCTAAAGAAAAAGAAAAACTACGGAAAGGGCATCGAAACAGTGAAGGTGAACTTGCGAGAAAGGTTAGCAAAAAGGAAAAAAAATCCTCCTCAGACAGTAGGTCTACCAGGCTAATAGTTTGAAAAATGGCTCTAGATACCATAGTAAACTTTGAGGAAGAAAAACATTGAGCTGAAACTGTGTTTTTGAGACAACACAAGTTTATTGAAGGAATCAATATGATAAATAGAAAATATTTGATATCCTCTAATGATAAAGATATGATACGAGAATAAATATGTTCCTAATAATAAATATATAATCCATATATTTCTTATTATATAGAATCAACTCCTTATTTCTATAATTATAACAATATCCCTAATTATGTAGGATCAATTTTGTATATTTGCAATTATAACACATTACACAAATCATAACCAAATGTTTCTACCTTGCTAGGATATCATGGTGTATCAAAATCTATCCTAGCGAAATTTGTTTAGACTATTATTATATCACCAGACTAAATTATAGTATATAAGTAAGTACAAACCTCATATTAAAGCCGGTTTTGTGAGATTAAGTTAGACATAAAATCACTTTCTATGACAGGCTAAATGAGAAGTCCTATAACCTTCTCTAGGGACCACTCCTATTTATGCTTCTAAGGGAGTCTGTCTCTATGTTTGCTTTTATATACTATATTATGAGTCAAACAAACTTAAAGATGAACTAAAATCCAAACAAGCTTCAAAATATCCTAGCAACAATACAGAGTTTATTTAAAGCAAAAAAAATTCTCTTCTTAATAAACATGTTGGTCTTGATAAGCTTGTCCTCTAGTTGCTTAGTCATGCTTCTAGGCATTCTTCTAGAATCTTCTTGAACTCTTTCTTCCTTTGCTTTTGTTTTAGCTTTGACTCTATTAGTTAGTCTTCCTTGAATGTCTTCTCCTCATGCATGCTCTCATAAATTTCACACACTATAGCACCACTATCCTGATACAGGCATCAGAAACCTAATTTTACCCCTAACACAACATAGTTCAGGGTTTCACTGGGTAACATTGTTAGTTATCCCTCATTTTGCAATGCATTTATGCTTAATAAACGTAACAGGACTGGAAACCCTTCGTTGACAATTCCACAAAAAGTTACCTCCAGGCTACTTGACATAAAGTGTTCTGTTCTATCTTGTAAACATCTGAGCTTTTGTTCTGCTAATTTTTATCTAACTTTTATGCTCTTTTTTCTATTAATTTTGCCATCATCTTCCATTTTAGGACTTCATTACTATGCTTTTATTGCTCCAAGATTTTTGGTGATTGTGTGAGTAATTTGGCTTATTTTGTACGAAATTATTTATCTGTTATATTAAAATATTTCAAATATAGTGTTTTCACAGCTGACACTACTCAACTATCTAAAATTGATGATTATGTTAAAATAGCTAAAATTATTATTAAAGTGATGTACAAATGTGAAACTTTGCACTCCTTTGTCCTAAATATAGCCTAACACAATGGAAAGTTAACTGTTCTGCCGTTCTTTATTAAGAAGGTTCTTCCATTACTTGACTATGTGATCCGTTATTGATAGTAATTGTCATTTCAGGTGCTTCTTGCATGTTCTGTACCGTGCTTCTGTAAACATTGGTCAATGCAAGCAAGCACACAGTAAAAAAAATGTACTTAAAGCTGTGGATTAGGTTTCATAGTTTTGCTTTTTGGTCTATCTTTTAATAGGTTGACATGAATGGTGGACTGTCTATGAAGCATAAATTATCTGGTCACCTGAAATCTGTATCTTCTGTTTCATGGAGTCCTAATGACCAAGAGCTCCTCACGTGTGGTGTGGAGGAGGCTGTTAGGCGGTGGGATGTCTCTACTGGTAAGTGCCTGCAAGTTTATGAAAAAAATGGTCCTGGCCTCGTCTCCTGTGCATGGTTTCCAAGTGGGAAATATATACTTTCTGGGCTCAGTGACAAGAGCATTTGCATGTGGGATTTAGATGGGAAAGAAGTGGAGTCTTGGAAAGGGCAGAGAACCCTTAAGATTTCTGACTTGGAAATAACGGGTGATGGTGAACACTTTTTGAGTATTTGCAAAGACAATGCAATACTGTTCTTCAACAAAGAAACGAAAGAAGAGAGATTTATTGAAGAAGAGGAGACGATAACTTCCTTCTCTTTGTCAAAGGATAGCAGATTCTTGTTGGCTAATCTTTTGAACCAAGAAATACACCTCTGGAATATAGAAGGTGATCCTAAACTTGTTGGCAAGTACAGAAGTCATAAACGCACCCGGTTTATTGTCAGATCTTGCTTTGGTGGTCTTAAGCAATCTTTTATTGCTAGTGGTAGTGAGGATTCTCAGGTATTAAAAATCGACATGATTTTCCTTTTTCCATATGTATTGGTAATTGAGTTAAATAATAATGGTTAGTGTGTGGTTGTAGGTTTACATATGGCACAGAAACTCGGGGGATTTAGTAGAGGCATTGCCTGGTCATTCTGGAGCTGTTAACTGTGTGAGCTGGAACCCAGCAAACCCTCACATGTTAGCCTCTGCGAGTGATGACCGGAGCATTCGGATATGGGGCCTAAAGGGCCTCAATGTAAAGTACCCTCCTAATCATCTACCACGCACCAATGGCGTCCATTACTGCAATGGTGGACCCCAACTTAGGTGAACCAACCAACGCAAACTATTTCAATTCCATCTCTTCTTTTAACATTGCAATTGTGTAAATACCTTCACTGTCACAACTAGTAGACCAGACACAGACATTCATACCAAACATCCACCATCATCTGACTTCTCAAAATAAATTCTTGTTTCATTTATCTTCTTCTTTCATTATCTGCTTCTCCAATGTCGTTTGTGTTCATATATCAACTGTTTCTTGTTGGAATTTGATCTTTCAATTTTTTATGTTGGATTTTTTAAAGTTCAATCGTTTGATGACCAGATAAGTGAGGTAGGAAATCTAATTTTAATTTAATAGTGTTTGTTAGATCATTATGGTATGAATGGTTTATTCAATGGATTTTTTTTTTCTATTTTACTAATATAGTTTTTATCTAAGAGGGCAAATTGGGTTAAAAATTAAGATTTATTTATCTTCATTTAATTCATCGATTTTCAAAATTAGAATAAAATCTTACCTACATCGCTTAGCATTTCCACGTTCATTTCTCTTCCTCTAGTATAATTCTTGATATTATAATCAAATAATATTTTTATCATTTATATAATCTTTTATCTTAGATAAATTGAGCTTTTATTATGATTTTTTTTTTATTGTTGAATTGAGTTTTATTTGATTTAGAAGAAAATAAATGTATGATTGTGCTTTTATTTGATTTAGGAAAAAAAACAGCATAAACATGATTATTAGTTTCATTTAATTGAATAATTGCGTAAATAGAAATTAATTAAAATGCAAATATCATTACGGGAAGTTTTCACTTTCACAAATTTCTTCTTACATTTTAAATATTCAAAACTTATTTTAAGTTCTTATTCTTCATGAGTAACGCACATTGGAATATTATAATTGTAATTTTTTATTTATATTACAAAATCATGATCCTTATAATTTATTTTTCTATGTATTAGTTAGACAAAGTGTACAATGAACCATGAACTTATAGAGTAATATTAGGTGTCTATACAAGACAATTTTATATTTTTTTAATTTTTTGTTTACACTTTTTTTAATATGCAATAAATTCATAATTAATATAAGTTGGTTTTTTTATAATATAATTTTTTTTACTAATCATTCTTTACATATAAAACCATAAATGCATATATAACTATAAAATGCGAATGATATGCAATTACCTTCTTTAAATAATATTTTGAGATGAAAATACAAATATTTAAGGAAAACAATATTGAAGTTATTATTCATAACATACTAAAAATAATTAAAAAATAAATTATATCTAAGTTATCTTATCAATAACAATAATAAATTTATTAATTTAATTATGCAATTGAAACTAATATAATTATCTTAATTTTTTTAAAAGGTATTATTTTAATTATCTTCATTAATATTTTCTACTCTTACAACTAAATTATAGTGGTAGTAGAATCAAATTACTAATCCGGTCAAGTTACAGTGTGGTCACTGGTTTGATTTTTATCTAAACAACATGGTAAACACCACCAACTACACATGAATAACAATTAACCATATACAATGTCTTGGCCAGTTCAAGATTTATTTAATTAAAAAAAACAACGAAGGTAGCATTTCAAAGAAGAAAATAATGATTAATATTAATTTTAAAATATTAATAACTTTTTATTCATAGAGTACTGACAATTGAAAGTTATTTTTTCTATTACACGAGAAATTGGTACTTTTCGTGTTAGATTACTATACTTAGAAATCTTGTTTTTATTTTTGAGTATTTGTTGACGTAGATTTGCTTTCTTTTTTGTCACAACAGTTTTTGGTAAAACATTCAGACTTTGCATTTGTTGTTAATCTTGAGTATGAACATCTTTCATCTTTATGTTATTTTTATAAAATAATTAGTCAATTGTTCTGCTTGCATATACTACTCTCAAAGTGATAAGACAGATAAACAAGTAAGTCTAAATAATATTTTATTCCTAAGTCCAATTTGAAGATTAGGAAGAAAAATGTGAATATGTGTAGTTGGTAATGATCTTAAATAATCTTCTATATTGTTGCTCTTAATGATGACTATGATCAGGGGGATAGTTTAGGAGGGATTTCAAGTTATTTTTTATGATTTTGAGTAGACCTCTCAAATTGACAATGTTGAATAGATACAATATCTTTCTTCTAAGAGTGACTTGACTCACCTATCTGATTTGACTCTTTTAAAATGTTTTTTTTCTAAATTTTCTGTTCTGGACAAATATTTGGCTACTCTCGTTTTAGAACCATATAATAATAGTTCTAAACCTAATATTTTTTAAGACAATTTTAAGATGGAATAGTGTTTGGTATCTAAGCTGCGAACTAATATGGTCTTAGAAAAGCAGGTTTCTCACTCTGATTCTAATGGTTACGAAGATCTCGTCCAAAAGACTCAAAGGCTTGGTGTGACACCTAAATTCTTCTAAAGCCACTGAAAGGTTGTTGTTAGTTTGTAAATTTCAGCTCCTACAACTAGATTTGAAGAGGAATGTAAGATTCTTTGGAAGTGTTTGGTTGATTTGTTATAGAATGACTCTTCTAGTGACTAGGATGATTTAGATGAAATTGTAGAGACTTCAAGAAAATTAGAAAGCATAGGAAATAGTCTCTAAAGTTGCCAAACATATTAAGTTGGATTGTTCCATGAAGATGTGATGACGAGTTTGTTATTGTTTGCGTGTTTGTTTGACTCCTCACCTCACTTTTTTTAATCTTTTTGTCATTGGTTATTGGTTATGAGAGATTCTTTTCCTTTAATTCCTATATTGGTTGGGTACTAATAGTATTTTTTTTCTTTTACTTTTTGGTTTTGGTTTATTATATTTTTTTTCTACTTTTTTAGGATGAATTGGAAGTTTGTTTTGAAAAATGAATACTGCTCTTTTATAAATAAAAAGTTTTATAATCATACAAAATCAGAATGTTTTGAATTTTGAAGACTTAAAATGTAGACTTAAAATTTCGTTCTAAGTCATTCATATATACTCCGTGTTGTTGTATATTATCCATTTTCTTATTCCACGCTTAAGTTACAAGTTTTTATGTCTCATTAATTTTGCTTGATCTAAATTTAATTTTGACATTTGAATTTTAAATTTTGGATCATATTAATTTAAAAATGAATCGATTCATAGTTGGACACATTTCATATCTAACTCAACTTAATGCTTTACAACTTTTTATGTTTTACTTCACTATTTTTTGTTTAAGTTAAATACTTAGTCCACTATATTTTATTTTAGTATAATAAGAAAAAAAAGTCTTATTACAGCATCTTTAACTTTATTTCGATTAATTTTATTTGAGCCTAGTCAATAATTAAAGTAATTTAGCAAATTAAAAAAAGTTAACATTAATATATAATTAATCTTAAAGTGACAAAACCCGATATTTTTGAGTATGTTTCTTTTGAGTAGGCGGATGTGACCTCTACACTTATATCTCTTAATGGAACTAATTTGATTTATATTCACTTTTGTATTGTAATTTTTTTACTTCATCTAACTCTGAGATTTAGTTTAAACTATATTTTATACCCAGACCGGAAAGATGGTATAAAGATTGAAGTAAAGTATTCCTCTTTTAATTTAATTTATTTTTGTCTTATTAAAAAAAAAACCTGACGAAAGATGGAGGAAAGATACTCTTGAACCTATTTTAGCATAATTCCAGTATCAAAATATCTTTTATAGATATCCCGATATAATTAAGAGGAAGTGCAGTATCGAAAAACCAAAGACCTTCTTGAAAATTGAAAACTTCAATACCTATAAATTATGAGAGAGTAAACTGAAGACAAAGTAGGAAAAATATCATATGATGTTGATATAACAACATTTTAATTAACACAACATTAAATACTTAAATAATATATTATTTATTTTTATTCAAAAATCACATACAGTCCAATTTAATATGAAAAACTAACTTATTTCCAAAATTATTGATTAATTTTATATTTTATGAAATATCAAATATTACAACAAGTTTTCATCATAAAATTTATTCTTAGAAAATATATAAGAATTTTGAATTATTTTGAATTTTAATATGATCTTTAAAAAAATTATTAATTTTAAAGTTCACATCAAACGAATCTATGAACATTCAAATTATTTTGTTCTAAAAAATATTATGTGAATTTAAAATTTAATTTAATTATTTAAATTTGGACTTACAAAATTCCAAACTTTTTCTTTAATAAAATATGGATTTAGATTTAATATCAATCTAATTATTTAAATTTAGATTGAATTTTAATTGATTTTCAAGTCTAGCCTACTTAAAATGAAATTTAATTTATTAGTACTATCACTTTCAAAATATATCCGTGTTTTTAGTTATATTTTCTAAAATGAACTAATATATTAAACTTAATAAATCCTAACTTTAATCAAATTCATTCAATGGTTTTGTAATACCGTATTGTTTTATTTATTCTTATTGAATTGAAGTTCTTATATCACTCCTTTAATTATGTAAATATTATTCATTAATTTATTTATTTGATTTTCTTCGTTCCTAATTTATTTTATTATTGCTTTTGCTTCTAGTGAATCTCAGATCCAAATAAATTACATAATTTTATACAAGTTATTTTACATAATCTTTGCAGTTTTGATTTTATTTCAAACTATAGGCTTTAGAAGTTACTATCATCATTTATATTTGATTTTAATGGTTTTTTTAGTTCATATATACTATTTAGTTTTAATTTTAAATTTTATTTGACTAAACAAGTAATTAAAAACTTTTTAAATTATTTCAGATAACTCTATTAATATTATATTTGTCCATAAACTTGATTTTCTTAATTTGATTCTTTCATTCTATCATTTCATCTTCATTTTTAAATTAAATTTGATTAACTTTTAAAAAAATATTTATAGTTAAAATAACAATAAGTGTATTATTTAGTAAAGAAATATAAATATAATATATTATTTTATAATTAAATATGTTACGAATATATTATCCATTTCAGTTGATAAGATATAATAACTTGTATATTTGTTCTCAAATCCATTTCTATTATAAGATTCAGTAATTCAATAACAACTTAATAACAACTTATATTAAGTCTAAAGACTTGTAGATGCAACCTCATACTTGAAAATATACTCAATCACATATTTATTAACTCAATCTTATATTTATTTTTTTAATACTCTTTTCAATGATTTTTATGATTATGTTATTTTTAACTTGTCAATTATGTAAATTGATCTTTCAGAGTCAAATAAAAGTGTGGATCTTAAGAGTCAAATAATCTTTCATAAATAAATTTAAAAGTCAGATAGTCTTTTATAAATAAATCTAGAAAGTTAGATAATCTTTCATAAGTAAATTTAGAAAATTGAATAACTTTTTATAGATAAATTTAAAAAATCAGATATCATCTTATTTAAATAGATCTAGAAAATAAGATAATCTTATATAAATAGATCTAAAAAAGACAAATAATCTTATATAAATAAATCTAAAGAATTAGATAATCTTATACAAATAAATATAGAAAATTATAAAATGTAAGTACATCTTAAAAATCAGATATTTTTTTTAGACATATCTTATTTAATTTAATACCATATTCAAAACACATATTATCATTAAAATAATAAAAGACTAAAGCTCAAAGCTCAAAGTAAATATAAAAATTGTATCAAGACTTATTCATATTCCACTCCACCACATTGCTTAGTTATTTATTATGTATATTGATACATGTAATATGTTATTGCTTTTTTAGTAACATCTTATAGTGTTGTTTTTCTGTTAAGAAAATATTACTAAAATAATTTAGTAATATTTTTAAAATGTCATCTTCTTATTAAATAAATGTTACCAAAATAATTTAGGATGACATTTCTCTTAGGCACTAGGCTTATATATTTGGTAGAATGTGTGTATAAAGTGATTTCTAAGATATTAGCAAATAGAATTAAGAGAGTTTATCGACATTTTTGAGTGGTAGGGGTTTGCTTGATAGTGCTCTAGTTGCAAATGGGATTGTTGATTACCTTAACAGAGGAAAATTAAGAGGTGTGATTATTAAATTGGACTTTGAGAAAGCTTATGACTTTGTGGACTGAGAATTTCTTATGTATATAATGAGAAGGTTAGGTTTTAATAGTAAATTAATTCTTTGGATTAAATCTTGCTTAGAGCCTGTAATAGTCTCACTACTGGTTAATAGAAGCCCAACTAAAGTATTTAGTCCTAAGAAGGGGTTTCGACAAGGTAACCCTTTGGCTCCCTTTTTATTTCTTATAGTGGTTGAAAGGTTTGATTGAGTTAGTTAGGGCTGCATTGAATAGGGGCATCTTAGAAGGGGTTAAGGTGGGCAGTGATTGTATTAAGATTAATTTGTTGCAGTTGGCAGATGATACTTTATTCTTTTGTCAGCCCAAGATACAAAGCATTATGGTGATTAAAGTTGTTTAAGATGTTTTGAGATTGTTTCAGGTTTGAAAGTAAATTTTCACAAAAAGTTTCATTGGATCAGTTGGGTTTGGGTTTGGGTTATAGTTGCATCTATTTTCTCCAAGTGTCTTAATTGTTTCCAGATATAGTAATATATTTTTATGTTATTAATTATCATATATGTAGTAGTGATTATTAGTAATGTAATAGATAAATTATTAATTTAACTTATAGAAATATATTTAACATATGTTAATTGGAAATATATTATGTAAACGTTAATAATCTAATTTGAACATTTTAATCACTAGAATATGTTAAATATTTTCAATTAATAATATTCATAGCATATTTACTAAATTATCTATAGATATAATAATATTATTACAACTAACATCAATAATAGCATATTTACTTTCTTTGATACATCAAAGAAAGTTATAATATATTAGGTTAACAATGTTATAAAAGTGATAACAATATTATATTAAAACTTGAATATTTAAACATATCAATATGTGGTAAAATGTTTCAAGAGATCGCATTAATAGCTAGGGTTTCGATGTGATGACCCTATATAGGTATTT